>OCTW011583688.1_pt1 | contig 42964 bp, 36 predicted proteins | sample 1539671 | NCBI WGS metagenome assembly OCTW01 (sample SAMN02144230, study PRJEB22623) | gut metagenome | biome: sheep rumen | host: Ovis aries | place: New Zealand
CACCACAATCAAGGGTGAAGGTGAATTCTCTGTTGGTCGAGAAGACGGAGGAAGAAACGCCTTTAGGGGCGGATGCGTCTAACACAGTACCGGTTGCATCGGTTCCAGCATAGACATCGCCATTCCAATAGTAGTTATAAATCATGAAATCGATGGAGGCAATTTTCTTTCCGCCGGCAGTAAAGACAGCAGATGGGGTGGTCTTCTTTGCGTCATATTTGGCAAAGACATATTCTTTGTAGCCGCTGTTATAGGTAACTGTTTCAGAGAAGGTGATGTTATCGCCGCTATAGGCGGAAGTTAAATCGATCTTGATTTCGTTAGAAGCTGGAACTGCGAAAGTAACGACGACTTTATTGGCGCATGTTGCACCAAAAGTATAGGTGCCGTCTTCGTTCTTGGTTGGTTTGATGCTTCCGAAAGCGGTTTTGACGATAACGTTTTCAACAACATATCCTTCGGCTGGGGTCGCAGTGATAACGACTGGATCGCCATAGGCTAAATCAGCATCCTTGTCAACGCTGACGGTGCCGTTGGTGGCTTCAGCAACGGTGACAGTGTATCTGTTGGACGAAGCCTTGTGGTCCACATAGACACCCATGATTTCTGGTTTGCCTTTGTAAGCATCGCGGATGACATGCATGGTGACTTCTTCACCATTGGCAATACCGGTGACGCCTTTCTCTGGATTTTTGAAGTTATAGGTGCCAGGATCGCCAGAGATCGCGGTTTCATCGGTGGTAGAGCCGTAGATAACGATGGTGCTGTCGCCATCCGTTAAGAAACCATTACCATATTTGTCGCCTTCTTTAAGTCCTTCAATGATACCAGTGACTTCAAAGATGGCATCAGTGTCTTTGGTTTCCTTGGCCGGATCTTGTTCATTGCACCAGGCAATGATTTCAGCAACGGTGGTCTTCTCGTATGGGGAATCTTCTTCAGAAGAAACAGGGGTTTCGTGGGAAGTAGAGTCCTCACTAGGAGTGGCACTGTCTTGCGAAATCGGTTCTTCAGAAGGGACAACGGAAGAAGGTTCAGTTGTGCCGCCGCAAGCCGCTAAACCAAGTAAAGCTGCCGCAGCAACGGTAAATAGGATTTTTTTCATTTTGAATAATACTCTCCTTTGGTAAATCAATTTTAATAGTACCACTTTTGTTTATCAATAGATTAATCCCGGTGAAACGCTTACAAAAATGAAAAAGAGCCTCCTAAAGGAGACTCAATTTTCAACAATGGGGTTTAGGTTATCAATTTAAGCCTTTGGTTCCAAAGTGACATTGAAGGTCGCCGTTGCCTTCGCTTCGCCATAACTAACAGTGCCTGTGAAGACGACGGTCTGTTCTTCTGTCGAATATTTCGGGGTGTATTTCCACATTCCTGGATTCGAGGTGCTCTTCATATCTTTGGCGGTGAATAAATCCGCATTCGACAAAGACCATTCGATGGTTCCCGTCACCACCGTTTTCTCTTCTTTGATGACCGCGGTGGTCGAGAATTGGTGGAAGACATAAAGGTAAGCCGGGGATTTTAATCGATTCACGCCGTCTTCGCCGATATTTAAGCCACGATTGGTCGCGCTAGAGACGATCAAACCAGACTTTTCGGCGATGTTGTTGGCAATATCCTGATCAGAATCAGAATAAGGTTCGGAATTGCCGCCGCAAGCGGCTAAACCCATGGTCATCGCGGCCAAGGCAAATAAGGTAAGATGCTTTTTCATGTTTTAATCCTCCATTATTAAGCAGTGATATCGGTGATGTATTGGTATTCCGTTTCAAAGTTGAAGAGTTGGAGCTGGTAATTGTCGTAATATTGGGCCATATATGCCTTGATGGTATAAGTATGATCCACTTCAAAGTCGTTGTAGCGGAGGCCGGTGGCGGCATCGATTCTCAGATTCAGCGGAGTTCCTTTCACGTTCCCTTCAGCGTCGGTGTTCATCGAGGTCGTTGCCCAAGCGTAAATCGTCGTGGCACTCAGAACATGAGTCGAGGAATTATAACTTTCACGATAATAATTATCGAAAGTGACTGTCGTGCCGTCTTCATCGATATCATAGGTCGCTTTGCGGATGGTGACGTTGATTTTGACGTATTTTCCGAAATATTTGTTTAAGTCAGCGCTGGAATTGACGTTGAGATCGGTCAAATCAATCGGGTCGTAGTCGAAACCGAAAGTGGTGTCTTCCCCTACCCATTCCTTATAGTGAACGTTGGTCGGGGCATAGGAGATGAAACGATATGGGTCTTCCGAAGAGGTGCTGACATTCAAATCCGTTAGCTGAATATTCGAAGTGCCAGCTGGGAACGTTGAGGTTCTGCAGAAGAAGCGAACCACATAACCGATTTTAACTTTCGAGGTCAAAGCAGATCCGAAACCAGCATAGGCATACATGCATTCCAATGGTTCATCATCGCTTTGCTCTTCATCACGATAGAGATCGCGAATGACGAGGTTATCACCCATCATACCGACAACAAGGCCGGTGACATGGAGATAATAGCCAGAAGACCCTGTCTCATAGGAAGTACCGATTTCGTCATAATGGTGACGAATATAATAACAAGTGACTTCTTTGACATTATCCGATCCTTTATAATCCGGATCGGCCGTGCCAAAGACACGATATTTGCAAGCTTCGCCTTTCTCTTGCGCTTTGGTGAAATATTTCAGATATCCCAAGGCACTGTCGTTGAAAAGGAAATTTCTGGAGTAGCATTGTTCCACACATTCGAGGTTATAAAGTCTCCATTTTCCTTCTTTGGTTTTATACCAAACGAAAGAAATCAAACGTTGAGAGGAGGTACTGTCGACTTTGCCGTAAACGTCAACGTCGTTGACGAGGCAAAATTCAGTGGCAGAGGCGAAGATTTTCTTCGCAAAAGCCGATGCTTTCACGCCCCACGCTTCAACATTGGCCGTCGATTCTGGGGTATTGATGCCATTCAAACGGGCTTTGAAAAAGTGGCCGTTGACGCTGGTAAATCCCATGGTGTCGCCGTCGGTGACGCCATTTTCAGCCAAGGTGACTTTGCCATAGGCGATTCCCGATTGAGGCTCAAAGAAATCTTTGGTGGCATAATCGTCAAGGAAACGGTCAAATTCGCTAGAGGCTTCATCAGTCAATGGGGTCTCCAACAATTGGTTGGTATCCGTTAATTCGGTGCAAGTCGGGGTGGTATCTCCACCTTTGCCGTTACAACCACTAAGGATGCAAATCCCTGAAAGAAGGGCTGTTAGTCCTAATATTAATCGTTTTGTTTTCATCTCACATAATCCTCCAAGTCGTCTTTGAGCGTGCTAATGAGTTCATCAGGAGTTTTATGGTCGATGAAAAGCTCGCTCATCGCGGTCTTCATTCTCTCACGAACACTGCTTGAGCCAACGAATGCCGGATCGGTGAATTTTGTCCAGCCTTCGCTGTCATTAAGATAATGGGCATCGTTGACGAGATTGGTGTCATACCAGATCTTCTTATCCGCGTCGGTAGAATCTTTGGATTCGTTCACTTGTTGCTGATATGCTTCAGATTTAGAAGCGTATTCCCCGCTTGGGAAATAAGAAGTTTTCGCGGCGAAGAGACCGTCTGCTTCTTTGGTGAGGTATTTGATGAATTTCCAGGCAGCGACACGCTCAGCGTTGGAGCCAACGTCAAGCAAAATGGCATCGGTGCCTTGAGAGATGACGTATTTTTTATCTGCGGATTTATAAGGAAGCGCGGAGACTCCTACTTCAAAGTCCTTGGAAATCGAGTTTTTGACGCCGGCGCTAGAACCGACAGTCATCACGGATTGACAATTGGTGAAATAAGCCGAATTGTATTTGGTAGTCCCGCCAAAAGTGTTAGAAACGGCGATATAGCGGTTGTTATAGGCCTCTTGAAGCTCGGTGAGAGCGCTTCTTACTTCAGCGGAATCAAAAGCCACATAGCCTTTTCCGGTAGTTTTGTCCAGTTCGGTATAGGTTCCACCCCATTGACGGCAGGAAGTGATGAACAAATTGGCTTCTGAGTCATAAGTAAACGGATAAAAATTTTCATCCGACACGGTGCTCAACTGAAATAATTTGCTGACGCCAGCTGGCAATTGGGTGACCGAATCATAGGCCTCGAGATCGTCCCCGATGATTTTGCCGAAATATGGTTGCATGAAAGCACGGATTTTCGGAGCAACGGTATAAATGTCATTCCAAGTTTTTGGGACAACAATCGTAGGATCTTTTTTGGAAGCCCAATCGAAGAAAGATTTGTTATAGCACATAACCTCCGTTGATTTGTTAAATGGGATACCTAGAGTATAGCCATTGCCTTCAGCGTCATATTCGACGGTTTGACATTCAGTGAGGTAATCTTTGTAGAAGTCATTCAGCGTGAAGCTGTCATCCCCATCGTTTTCCAAATAATAGTCCAAGCGAACGATGATATCTTGGTTGACGTAAGTCGCCATATGGTCTGGATAAGCCAAGGCAACATGGGGGTAGCCTTTTTTCGAAGCGGCTAGAGAGATGGCTTTCTGCAAACCGTCATAGCTGCCCTTCGATTCCGTTTCAACATGAATCCCTGTCTCCGCTTCGAAATTCTCGCAGATGACATCGATCCATTCTTGGATGCCGCCGCCGAAAGGTGTCCAGAATTTAATCGTAGTGCCCTTGGTGTCTTCGGTGAAATCGATGTTATAAGCAATCGAAGCACCGCCGCCGCAACCGGCGAGGGAGGCTAAAGCAATCGCGCCGACGCCAAGCACCAATCCTTTCTTAAATTTTAACGCCATAATCGGTATTCCTTTCTTTTATTTGCGGTAATCTTCCAGTCCAGCAATGTATTTGTCGAGGGTGTCCTTAACCGCGGTCTTGCTGACGATGATCTCGGAGATCAAATTGCCAACATCTTCACGGATTGAAGAAGAGCCGTTGAAGCCAGGGTCGGTATATTTGACCCAGCCGCTGCCATCGGCGTCATAGCTTTCGGTGTTGTATTTAGCGGCCTTTTGCATATTCAAGTCGTTGTCGGAAAGTGGGTTGCCATCTTTGTCGGTGGTAGCGGTTAAGAAGGTCTGGTAGATTTCGGAATTCGCCGCCGATTTGCAAACCGGGTAATAACCAGTCAAGGAAGCGAATAAACCATTGCCTTCGGTGGCCAGATATTTGACGGCTTTCCAAGAAGCTTCACGTTCTGCTTCAGAGCCTTTATCCAACATACAAAGGTTCGTGCCTTGCGAAATGACATATTTCTTATCGGCGGTCTTGTAAGGGATGTGGCTGACACCGGCAAAGATTCCGTTGGCACTGGTGAAGGAGCCTTCAGAATAGTGGCTTAAGCCAGCCGAAGAACCGACGTTCATGACCGATTGGAAGTTGGTGAAATAAGAGGAGCAATAAAGCGCGGTGCCTTCGAAGGAAGTCGGCAACGCTAAGATATGCTCATTGGCTAATTTCTGCATATAGGTCAGGAATTGAGTCGCGATGGTATAGCTATCGCCCGAATCAAAACCGATATAGCCGTGACGAGTCACTTGATCGATCGTGGTATAGGTGGCGCCCCATTGACGCAAACCAGTGATGAAAAGGTTCGCCGAAGAGTCATAACCCAATGGGTAGAAATTATCGGCCTTTGCCGTAGAAAGGTCCATCAATAAGGTGGTGCCTGCTTGTTTCGCTTTCGCCAAGGAATCGTAATCTTTTCCATCGGCGCCTAAGACTTTGCCAAAATGAGGGGTCACCAAATCGATGATCTTCTTGCCTTGGGTCTCCACTTCATCCCAAGTTTCTGGGAGAGTAATTCCCGCAGCCTTAACCCAATCATTTTCAAAGAAAGTTTTGTTATAAACCAAGACTTCGGTCGATTTGTTGAATGGAAGGCCTAAGGTATATGGGTTGCCATCATCATCATATTCAAGAGTTCTGTTCTCGGTCATATACGACTCGTAGAAATCGCTCATGTCGATTTTGGCGGCTTCCTGGAAGACGGTCCCATCTTCGTCGGTGCGAGATTCTGGGATGCTGGCATCCGACTGGATGAAGGAATCGAGTCTCAATTGAATATCAGAATCGATATAAGAGGCAAAATGGTCTGGATAGCCAATGGCAATATTTGGATAAGTGACGCTGGAAGCAGAAAGGTTGATTGCCTTTTGCAAACCGGGATAGCCACCTTTTGAGGTGTGTTTGACGTTGATTTGATATTTATCGGAGAAATTTTTTAAGACAAGGTCCTCCAATTGATCGGAAATGGTCGAACCAAAGCCGGACCAGAATTCGATCTCAACCCCTCTCGTGTCAATGGTTGGGTCAACATCACCAGTATAGCCTTTGCTAGGACCACAAGATGCGAGCGCGGTTGCGCTGACGAGGAGGAGCCCGCCAGCCAACATATTTATTTTTTTACTTTTCATGAAGAGACCTCCTAAAATTCTCTTTTTCTAAAACGCGAAAGAACAATTATCCTTTGATACCCGAACGGGATACCCCGCGCATGATGTATTTGCGGAAGATAAGGAAGAAGACGAACAATGGTGCCGTGACAATCACGGAGCCGGCGATACGAACGGTATCTTCCGAAACGCCCGTCTCCGAATTGGTGAACAAGGACATCAAACCATTAGAGACCAACAACATCGACCAATTCTTGATGATTGGGTTAGTGCCTGATGCGACTAAGTTCGGCCAAATATAAGCGTTCCAAGCACCCATCAAAGAAAGGATGGCGATGGTCATGATGGTTGGCATAGCAATTGGAATCATGACGCGGAACAAATAACGGAAATGCCCATAACCATCCACTTTTGCAGCTAAGAAGAGCTCATTTGGGATCGATGAGAAAGTCTGTCTTAAATAGAAGATATAGAAGACAGAGACTCCGTGGACGAAGATCAACGAAGCGAAGGTATTCGCCCAATTGAGGGCCTGCACGGTTTGATAATTGGTGATAACCATCATTTCGCCTGGGACCATCATGGTCGCAAGCAAAACGGTGAAAAGAAGGTTCTTTCCCTTAAATTCGCAACGAGCAAAGGCGAAAGAAGCCAAGATCGTGGTGATTAAGGTAAAGAGCGTGCTGCAAATCGCAACGTAGAGGGTGTTGAGGTAATACAGGGCGAAATTGATCGTTCTGCCAGTCGCGGATTTATAAGTGAAAATGGCCGCATAATTGTTGAGGGTGTAGTTTGGGCCGTCGATTCCTTCATTCCACCAAGATGGGAAAAGGTTGAAGACGGAGTTAATGTTGTCGTAATTGTACGCATCAGGATTACGGAAGGAAGTCACGATCATGAAGATGAATGGCGTGACGATGAATAATCCGACGAGAGAAAGGAAAACGTAGGAAAGGACGTGACCGGTGATCACCCTTGCCTTGTAGCGACGCATCTGCTGAGGAGTCGCAAAATATTGTTCGGTGTCTCGATTTGCCATATTAGAAATGCACCCTCCTCTTGGAAACGACCATTTGAACTAAAGTGATAAGCAAAATGATCGCAAGTAAAACGAAGGAACCTGCCGCGGCACGACCGACTTTGGATGGGTCCTGCATAACGGAATAAATGTAACCGACGACAGTCTCCCATTCTTTTCCTGTGGAGCCACCGAAGTTATACGCGCCGCCTCCATAAAGGGAGATAACTTGCGTATAGGCTTTGAAGGATCCGATGAAGGAAGTGATGGTAATGTAGAGCAATTCCGGTGAAAGGAGCGGAACTGTGATGCGACGGAAAATGGTCGCGCGATTGGCGCCATCGATCTTTGCAGCATCGTAATATTGTTTATCGATGGATGCCAAGCCAGACTGGAAGACCAAAATCTTAAAGGCCAAGCCATTCCAAATCGCATAAACGACGATAACAAAGAACATGTTCCAGCGATTGGCAGATGCGGTAAGCCAAGCTTGCGGGCTTAATCCAAACCAACCAAGCATGGTGTTGAAAAGACCACCGCTACTCGATGAGAAAATGACACGGAAAACCATGCCCAAGGCGATGGTGTTGGTGACATAAGGCAAGAAGAAGACCGTCTGGAAGAAACTACGCAACGGCTTAATCGAATTTAAAACGACCGCCAAGAGCAAGGCGATGAGAATCGTCAAAGGAACAGAGACGATGACCATCAGAGCCGTATTCAGAAGCGATTGCTGGAATTCGGAATCCTTGAGAACAGACAAATAATTGCCAAGCCCGATGGAAGGGTCGGTTGTGCGGGGGTTGTTCAAAGCCGCAATATAATTGGTGATGGCGAAAGAAGAACCGGAACCACCGACAAAGGTGAAGTTCTCCATAAACGACATGATGAAGGTGTTTAAGATCGGGTAGATCATGAACACGATCAAGAAGAACATGGCCGGGATTAAGGCAATCCAAGCTTTGGCGCTTTCTCCGAGCTGGAAGCGTGAGGTGCGTTTGACGCCAAGTTTCATCTTGAGGATGTCTTGCGTCGATTGCTCGCGTTGCTCAGCGCTTGGCTTCGCACGGAGATAACGGAGTTCTGTCGCTAATTTTGATGGTTTTTTTGCGACTTCAGCCATTATTTAATCCTCTCTCCGCCTTCTTCAAAGACATAGAAACGTTTCGCGGTTAATTGATATTCGCCACAGGCTGGGATTTCTTCGCGGTATTCGGAAGAGACCAAAATCTTAATGTGGGAGTCTTCTTGTCCTAAGACATTGCCGACAATCGAGACGTCACGGCCGATGTGCTGAAGCATCTCAATATTCAAAGGAACGACGTTCTTATCGCCTTTTTTGGTAATCCGGAAAGCTTCGGGGCGGATACCGATGACGACTTTACGATCAGCGATATCCTCTTCGGTCTTAGGCCAGTTCTCGCGGGCGATTTCTGGATTTTCCTCAATTTCCGGTGCGCCGGCAGGAAGTTTGATTTTCTTGCCTTTGCGAATCAGAACTTTCAGTTCTTTTTCCTCTTCTGGCTCCGTGTGAATGACTTTGTGATATGGCTTTGCATAAATTGGGTCATCGTCAAAGAGAACGCCATTGACGTAAAGCTTGCCATCTTTGATCTCCCCTTCGAAAGTGTTAATCGGAGGGTTGCCTAAGAATTTGGCGACGAAGAGATTGGCTGGCTCATCATAAACGTATTGTGGTGCGCCGATTTGTTGGATCACGCCGAGTTTCATAACGACGATGGTGTCAGAAATCGACATTGCTTCTTCCTGGTCGTGAGTGACGAAGACAGTCGTAATGCCAGTCGAACGCTGGATGCGTTTGATTTCTTCACGGGTTTGCAAACGGAGACGGGCATCCAAGTTCGATAACGGTTCATCGAGTAACAAGACGCCTGGTTTCTTCGCCAAGGCGCGGGCGATGGCGACACGCTGTTGCTGACCGCCAGAGAGTTCTTTTGGCTTACGGCCCAAATAAGGTTCGATATCAACGATTTGCGCCATTTCGTGGACAATCGCGTTTTTATCGGCTTTGCTCAGTTTCTTTTTGTTTTTGATTTTCGCGGCATTTGGGTCCTCGGCTTTAAGCTTTTCAAAATCAGCTTTCGCCTGAGCTAAGGCCTCTTCCGCTTTTTGCGCGTTTTCGCTGAGGACGTTGATACGCTCCTCTAATTCTGGAATCCGAGCTTGAAGCTTATCAGATTCTTTCATCAAAAGAGTCGTATCTTGATTTTTGGCTTGAGCGTTTTCAATCAAGGACGGGATTTTCTCCAAACGGGCTTTGGCTTTCTTTAATTCATTGGTCGTATGGGCCAAATCGGCTTTCGTCGAGCGGAGCGCATCTGCTTCGCTGCCAAAAGCGCCTGGCAAACGAACATTGTCCAATGGGAATGAAATGTTTTGAGCAACCGTGAAATGCGGGTACAGGGCGTAATTTTGGAACACCAAGCCGATGCCACGGTTTTCCGGTGGGACGTTGGTGACATCTTCGTTTCCGAAATAGATATGACCACCGCTTGGCTTGTGAAGACCCGCGATCATGTAAAGAGTCGTGGATTTGCCACAGCCAGAAGGTCCTAAAAGGCCGACCAATTTCCCATCTGGGATGACGAAAGACATTTCGTGAACTGCTGTCGTGTGGGATCCCTTGTGGCTTTGGAAGACTTTAGATATACCATCGATTCTAACTTCCATGCTTTATCCTCCTTAAAAGAGATATGACAAGTTTTAATCTTATTGAATTGTACCACATATGTGGAAAAACAAAAACGGCAAAAGAAAAAACGAAAACCCTTCCTTAACTTATAGTTAAACGCTGAATTTTTGTTTGTCCTCTTCCTCGATTTGTTTTTGAGCGGCTTCCCGTTTCTCTTCTGCCTCCTTCATCGCCTTCTGATAAGCGCTCTCCGCTGCTTCTTGTTCTTCGGGAGTGTCAAAGAAAAGCGATTCTTTTTCGTTGATGACCTTGCTAAAGCCAATGAAATCGTGGATGGCATTATGCTCTTTGGTGAAGACGGCAACTAAATAAGAAATCAAGAGTAAAAGAGAGAAAATCATTAAGGCGATCCGGAAAGGAAGGGCCAAGAACAAAACGGTGAATAGGAGGATTTGGGGGAGCTCACGAAGCAAAACTTGGGATTTTTTGATGGTAAATCCGCCTTTCCCGAGCAAACATAAGCCAAGCGTCTTCTTCCCTAACGTGGCCCCGTTTTTTAAGACCATCGGCAGCAAGAAATAGAAAATCATCGCCGAAAGGAAGACGGCTATCGTCAAGGGATAGATATTGGAAATCATTTGATAAGAATGAAAAGCATTTTGAAAAAAAGAAGTGTAATAAAGGTTTCTTCCGGCATTGTAATAAAGGCTTTGGGCGGAAGGAGAATAATAGAAATTAAGCAATTTCTCTTTGCCTTCTCCACTTAGCGGTTTGCTTATGTCACCATCTACATGAAGCGAGGATTGAGGGATGGCTAAAACGTCATAGTTGTTTACACCATCTTCCTCAACGTAAACAAAATAAGTTTTCCCTAGGCTTAAAGCAGGTTCTTGAATGGTGGCGTTTGGATAAAGCCCTTTGGCATCTTCCAAACCCAAGATATTCACGTTGTACCAGTAAACATCATATTTCTGGCGATATTCTTGCGGACATTTTGAAGTGAGATAAACGGTGTAGTAATTCACCAGCATCGTTTCATAATTGCCATAAGCGGCATAAGAGTCATAAGGGGCGGCATTGCCATTCTCATCCAGATAATAAAGGCCAGAATCCACTTGGTAGCCATTGATTTCATTCATCAAGCCTTTCCCATAGGCGGAATTGACAAAAATGGCCTGGGCAGCGGCAAAAAACCCCAAACCGACAAAAACGGCGATCAATAAGTCCAAGATGGCGGCGAATGTTCGGCGGACAAAAGAGGCATTAACGATCTGGTGCATCTTCTGTTTCTTCCTCCACTTCTTTCGCGGCGATCAAATAAGTCTCATCTTCCCTGGCGACGCAAGATAACGCGACAAAATCATGCAAGGCCCGTTTCTTTTTGGTGAATGTCGCACAAGCCCAGCTGACCATAAAGACGACTAAGGCGATGGTTAAGGAAATGACCATGGAATCCAATAAGATGGCCACGATGGCAGTCAATAAGAAAGGGAGAGCACGTAAGCTCAAAAACCATTTGTTGAGAGGTTTCCCCCGATAATCGATGACCATTAAATGCATAAAGCGCTTCCCTAAGGTCTGATTCAATCTGGAGAACATAGGCAAAACAAAATAGAAAACGAGGAAAGGGATGAAGATGGCAAGAGAGAGAACGACCATAAGTCCATTCGACACATGATGTTGCAAGGCGACATAATAGGGCTCGGAGAGCAACAGTTTTTGGGTCGCGTAATATGCTTTTTGGAAATATGTCTTCAATTCCGCCTTGGCGTTGTCGGTTAATTCGTCCTTCTTTTTTGGATCCTTGTACAAAGTCGCTTTCAAAACCCCTTCTTCTGTATCAATCGGATCCCCTTTGGCGTTGGTTTGGAATTCGTAATATTTTGAATTGTTGCGAAGACTCACATCTTCTGGCAATCCCAGGACGGTGACATTCCAATCTTTGACTCCGTAGTCTTTTGGATCTGGGTTCTTCGCGTTGTCTAGGGCATTCCAGACAAAATAATAATCGTGGATGGCGTGAAGATAATCCTCGTAATTGTCCGATTTGATATCGGCAATCGAGCCATCTTCCTTGATCGTCACAAGCCCAGAAAGTTTTTGGTATTCCACCATTTGAACGTTTGAAGAGGAAATCTGGAAAGCGTCATCTAAGGTCGGATACCAATTGGTTTGGTAAGAGAAAAAGAAAATCAGCCAAAATGAGGCGATGAAAAAAGCGGCGTCGATCGCCGATGAAGCGATGCGAAGCAAGAAAGGAGCTAACGTATATCCTTCTTCTGTGACTATTTCTTCAGGTTTGGCGAATTTCATACTCTCCATAAATAATAAAATTATTCAGAAAAAAAGAAAAGAAGACCCCTTAAAGTGAACTCAGCTTAGAGTTCACCTGCGGCCGTCTTCTCATTTTTTATCGTCTTATTCGGGTTTATCGTCTTCTTCTTTGTTCAAGTTAACTCGATTGGCAGGATCTTGGGCGGCTCTTTCAGCCGCTTCTTGGTCTTTTTGTTTCTCGAATTCATCGAAAGAGGTGATGTTTTTGGCCTCTTCGCGGCGCTTGTTCAAAGTCGAAAGATCCAAAATCGCATCTTCTGCCGCAAGACGGGCGTTTTCTTCCTTCTCTTCCTCGTTATCGTGCGCATGTTCAAGAAGATATTCTTCTTTGTCTTCCTGGTTTTCGAAATAAATCGAATCTTTCCGGCTGACGACTGCCGTCTTCATCAATTTGTCATGAAGGGCGCCAGGGGTCTTTCTAGAGAAGGCAAGAACGCCAAAATCCACCAAAGCGACGATGCCAAAGACAAGGAAGTTCAGCATCGAATTCGGAATCATCAGCAAGGAGATCAAAACCACCATGATCAATGGTCTGAAGATCCGTTGCAACGGATTCATCAAAACACCATCGTTAGAGACAACGGAAAGTTTGAAGATGTGTTTGCCAATGGTTCTGCCTTCTTTATCGAAGATCGGGATTAGGAAGAAAACGATGAAATTCAATGGCAGATGGGCCATGATCGAACATTCCCATGACATGATGTTCACATCTTTGCTGTTCGAGACGAAATAACCTCTGCTTTGCATATGGATGGCGGTGTCATAATAAACCCCGCTCAGTTGATTTGAAGTCGCTCCGACGCTGAAGAAATAATCGCGCAAGGAAGTTAAGGTAGTTTTTTTGGTCTCTTCCGAAGCTAATTTATCGACATATTCCTGACGCAGCACCGGTTTCACGGTGACGTTTGGTTTGCCTTCGCCATCCGTCGCGTATTGGAAATAAGGATGAGCCTCATCGTTGCTGACTAAAACTGGGGTTTCCCCTGCTTTCACCTGCAACAAAACGGTCTCAGGATCGGTCAGCTTGAAAATCGAAGTATAAACATAGCTCTTATAAGAATCGAGCTCATTCTCCTTGTAGACATAGCCTTCTGGCTGTTCTTTGGCAAGGCGAGAGTCGGTTGGGAAAAAGACGGTGTAATAATTCCAGATCATGTCGAGATAGGCGACATATCCTGGGTCTCCGCTTGGGGTGGGAGAATAATCGCTCGCTGAGGCTGAGCTATCGATGGCGCCGTCTGGTGTAAAGTTATAAAGATAGATGCCCGTGTAGATACCATCGTCGTTTTTCACCGCTCGGGTTAATCCAGAATCAGCGGCATAGGAATAAAGTTCCTGGGTGGTTCTTTTCCCCCCTAAAGCTTCGAAAACATAATTCGAGGTGACAAAGCGGTTCAAGACAAAACCAATGACGGTGGCGATTAGAAAATCAATCAGGTAAGAGAGGAATCTTTTTCCTAATGATGCTTGTTTCAATAATTCATTTTCCATAGCAATTAATATAAAGGAAAGTCAGAAAATAAGAAAGAAAAAAGCCCCTACTTCGAGTAGAGGCTTTGTCGTCATGGAATCAAGCTAAGCTTATTTGATGACTTCGGTAACCTGACCGGAACCGACGGTTTTGCCACCTTCACGGATGGAGAATTTGGTACCAGCTTCAAGAGCAACTGGGTGAATCAATTGAACGGTGAAGGTAACGTGGTCGCCTGGCATAACCATTTCGACATCGGCTGGGAGGTCGATGGTGCCGGTGATGTCAGTCGTACGGAAGAAGAATTGTGGACGATAGCCTTTTAAGAAGCCAGTGTGACGGCCGCCTTCTTCTTTGGTAAGGATATAGACGGTAGCGGTGAATTTGTCGTGTGGAACGATAGATCCTGGCTTAGCAAGGACTTGGCCACGTTCAACTTGGTCGTGGGTGATACCACGGAGAAGGACGCCAACGTTGTCACCAGATTCGGCGTAATCAAGGGTCTTACGGAACATTTCGAGACCGGTGATGACAGTCTTTTGAGTTGGACGGATACCAACGATTTCTGCTTCGTCGTTCAAACGGGCAACACCACGTTCGACACGGCCAGTAACGACGGTGCCACGGCCGGAGATGGTCATGACGTCTTCGATTGGGAGCAAGAATGGCTTGTCATCGGAACGAGCTGGATCTGGGATATAAGTATCGAGAGCGTGGAGCAATTCGAGGATTGGTTGAGCAGCTTCGTCTTTGCTGGAAGTGACAGTCGTTGCTTTCAAGGCAGAGCCACGGATGACCGGGAGGTCATCGCCTGGGAAGCCATAGGAGCTAAGGAGGTCACGGACGTCCATTTCGACTAAGTCAACCAATTCTGGGTCATCGACCATATCGCACTTATTCAAGAAGACGATGATGGCTGGGACGCCGACTTGGCGGGCAAGAAGGACGTGTTCACGGGTCTGTGGCATAACACCATCAGTGGCAGCGACAACAAGGATAGCGGCATCCATTTGAGCGGCGCCGGTGATCATGTTCTTGATATAGTCAGCGTGCCCTGGGCAGTCGACGTGAGCATAGTGACGGGTTTTGGTTTCGTACTCTTCGTGAGCGGAGTTGATGGTGATACCACGGGCTCTCTCTTCTGGAGTGGAGTCAATGCCGGCATAGCCGACGTCTTTCGCATTGCCTTCAGCACCGCCGGTTTCTTTGCCGACTAAGCTGAGAACGTGCATGATTGCGGAAGTAAGGGTGGTCTTACCATGGTCGATGTGGCCGATGGTGCCAACGTTAACGTGGACACGGTCACGGTTGAATTTCTCTTTTGCCATTGTTTTTATTTCCTCCAAATAATGGTTTTAAACAAATTGCTAATGTATTTTAAATCGCGCTTAGGGATTAATCAATAGATTAGCGATTGGACATATTGCTATTCGCGATGATCTGATCTTGGATATAGCGAGGGCATTCGCCATAGTGATCAAAGGCCATCATGAAGTTGCCACGGCCTTGGGTTAAGGAACGAAGGTCGGTGACGTAGCCGAACATTTCGGCCAATGGGACGAAGCAGTCGATTTCTTTCGCGTTGCCGCGTTGGATTTCGCCAGTGATTTCGCCTCTTCTACGGCTGACATCGCCAATGACATCGCCATAATATTTCTCTGGAACGGTGATCTCAACCTTCATGATTGGCTCAAGGATGACTGGATTGCATTTGCCAGCCGCGGCCTTGAGGGCCATGGAGGCAGCGATCTTATAAGCTGCTTCAGAGGAGTCGACATCGTGGTAAGAACCGTCAAAGAGGGTCGCTTTGATGTCGATTGCCGGATAACCGGCGATCAAGCCACGGGTCATGGCATCTTCCAAACCTTGTTGGGTTGGTTTGATGAATTCTTTTGGAACGGCACCACCGACAATGGCATCGACGAATTCGAAGCCCTTGCCTGGGTTTGGTTCGAAACGGATCCAAACGTCACCATATTGACCGTGACCACCACTCTGTTTGACATAGCGGCCTTGGGCTTCGCCAGTCGAACGGATGGTTTCGCGGTAATTGACTTGTGGTCTGCCAACGTTGACTTCGACGCCGAATTCTCTTCTCATACGCTCGACGATGATTTCGAGTTGCAATTCGCCGACGCCACCAATGATGGTCTGGCCGGTTTCTTGGTTGGTATGAGCGCGGAAGGTTGGGTCTTCTTCAGAAAGTTTCTGAATCGCGACGTTCATCTTCTCGAGGTCCGCTTTGGTCTTTGGCTCAACGGCTTCTTCGAGAACTGGCTCTGGGAATTCGAGAGCTTCGAGAACGACCGGTTCAGAGGCATCGGCCAAGGTATCGCCAGTCGTGGTGTTCTTTAAGCCGACGACAGCGCCGATTTCACCAGCGTGAAGGACTTCGACATCCTGACGGTGGTTGGCGTGCATCAAGACCAAACGGGCAATACGTTCTTGTTTGCCGTTGGAAGTGTTGAGAACATAAGTTCCGGATTTCAAAACGCCTTGATAAACGCGGACATAGGCAAGACGGCCGACGAATGGATCAGTGGCAATCTTGAAGGCAAGGCCGACGAATGGTGCGTCATCGGTGACTTTGCAGGTGTATTCTTCACCGCGAAGGGTGCCTTTTTCGCCTTTGATGTCCAATGGGGAAGGCAAATAATCGACAACAGCGTCAAGTAAGAGCTGAATCCCTTTGTTCTTGAAGGCGGTGCCGCAGAAGACCGGGAAGAATTTCGAGGTCAAAACGGCTTTGCGGGTAGCGGATTTGATGAGTTCCACTGGAGGCTCTTGGCCATCGAGAACCATCATCATGAGATCTTCGTCGTAGTCAGCGAGGGCTTCGAGAAGTCTTTGGTGATAGTCTGCGGCTTTCTCCTTGAGATCGTCTGGGATTTCAATCTTCTGTGGGACGTCGTCTTTGTTGTCGCCGAAGACCCAACCGACCATTTCGACGAGGTCGACTTCGCCTTTGAATTGGCTTTCTTTGCCAATTGGAAGCTGATAAGCGGCATATTTGACACCGAGACGTTCTTTTAAGGTGTCTAAGCACATGAAGAAATCAGCGCCGATGGCATCCATTTTGTTGCAGAAGACGATTCTTGGGACGCCGTATTTGTCGGCTTGTCTCCAAACGGTTTCGGTTTGCGGCTCAACGCCGTTTTTGGAGTCTAGGACGGTGACGGCACCATCGAGAACACGGAGAGAACGTTCAACTTCAACGGTGAAGTCAACGTGCCCTGGGGTATCGATGATGTTGACACGATAGCCTTTCCAGAAAGCGGTCGTGGCCGAAGCGGTGATCGTGACGCCGCGTTCTTGTTCTTCGACCATCCAGTCCATGACGGCGGTTCCTTCGTGGACTTCGCCGATTTTGTGGGTACGGCCAGTGTAATAGAGGATGCGCTCTGTCGTTGTCGTTTTGCCGGCATCGATGTGAGCCATAATACCAATGTTGCGGGTGTGAGGTAAGTCGTAATCATCCGACTCTACGATTTTGTTTTCATCAACAGCCATAGGTATCTCCTTTCTTACCAACGATAATGGGCATAAGCCTTGTTGGCTTCTGCCATCTTATGAACATCTTCTTTCTTCTTGACGGAAGCACCGGTTCCGTTGGCGGCATCGATGATTTCGCCAGCCAATTTTTGCTCCATGGTCTTCTCGTTGCGAAGACGGGCATAGGTGACAAGCCAGCGAAGACCGAGAGTCTGCTTTCTTTCTGGGCTGACTTCTACTGGAACTTGGTAGTTAGCGGCGCCGATACGGCGGACTTTAAGTTCCACTTCTGGCATGATGTTGTTGATCGCGGTGGCGAAGACATCAATGGCAGGTTTTTGGGTTTTTTCTTCGATGATCTTGAAAGAGTTATAGATGATGGTTTGAGCAGTTCCTCTCTTGCCGTCATACATAACGCGGTTGATCAAACGGGTAACGAGCTTGCTGTTATAGATTGGATCTGGCAAGACATCGCGTTTTTCGATTTTTCCTTTACGAGACATGATTCTTAATCCTTTCTATTATTTGGCAGGGGCTGGTTTTTTGGTGCCATAGAGGCTGCGGCCCTGACGACGCGCTTCAATTCCGGCGCAGTCTAAGGTTCCGCGGATGATGTGGTAACGGACACCTGGTAAGTCTTTGACACGGCCGCCACGGATCATGACGGTGGAGTGTTCTTGCAAGTTATGTCCTTCACCGCCGATATAAGCAGTGACTTCATAACCATTAGAAAGACGGACACGGGCGTATTTTCTAAGAGCCGAGTTTGGCTTCTTAGGAGTCATGGTGCCAACACGGGTGCAGACGCCGCGTTTTTGGGCACTTGGCTGATTGGTCGTTTTCTTGGTGAGAGAGTTATAACGTTTGCCTAAGGCTGGTGACTTAGACTTTTTGACGATGGACTTTCTTCCAGAACGAACAAGCTGATTAATGGTAGGCATTTTGTCCAATTCTCCTTTTCGAATATCGCATTCGTGAAAAAAGGCCGAGACCTTTTTCTCATGCACGGAGAAGTATAAAGATAGCAAAAAACATTGTCAACATCGAAATTATCATAAAATTGACACACAAGGTTCAGTGTGCTTGAATAATGGCTCATTTCTTTCCTGATAGACTTGGGAGAAAAGCAAGAAAAAAAGACTTAATCCTTAAGATTAAGCCTCGTTGTCATTTCTTATGATGATGCGCCGCTTCTTTTTCTCGGTGCACTTCCATCAATTCATCACCATTTTTCACCACGTGGTGAGGGACTGGCTTCCAGGTGACGTGCATGAACAGACAAGCGATTGAAATTGGGGTGCCAATCATATCGTAGAACGGCCACAAGAAGATATAGCCGATGGCTTGCGCCACGTTGAAATGGACTTTGTCCCATTCCTTGATGATTACCGGGATGCCTGTGAATAACCCTCCCAGATATTGGATGACGGTCATGTTGATGATGTAGCTCCAGATATTGGCCCAGCCATCGACGGCGTTGCCAGAAGCTCCTGTCGCCCAAAGGATCGTGGTGATCAAGAGATTGAAGAATCCCATGAAGAAATTCCACAAGCCATAAGGGAACATTTCCCAATAAATGTCGTATTTTGACCAGCGTGGGTGACGAAGGAAGGAAAAGAAGAGTTTCCAATCGTTGATGGCCCAGTTGACCATTCCCCCTTTCGCCCAGCGAATTCTTTGGCGAATCGTGATTTTGAGGGTGGTTGGCTGCTCGTCGAAGAATTGGGCGGCTTCGACGTAACCAAGACGAATATAATGCGAGACGTGGACGCCAGTTTGAAACGAAAGGGTCTCTCCTTGCGAATTAGAAAGGATGACCGGATTGCCTAAAGCCACATCGCCAAATTCATCAGTCGTTGGGGAAATGCCGTATTTCGAAAGCTTTTTCTCCGGAATTTCTAAATCTGTTTTGTCGCTTTTTTTGGCTTTCACCACCACTTTTTTGCCATTTGGCATCGTTAACGTCAATTTGTTGTTGCCAAAGCGAGCATAATCTTCTTCCTCCAATTGAAGGCGGATTTTCGGTTCGACGGCCATTAAACGGGTCGTCATCTCACCATCTTCGGTGATCATCGTATAATCCCAGCCATCTTTGAGGATATAGGAGCGAACCCCATAGCCAGTGCCACCGATCTGGGCGCAGCTATTGATCATCGAACGGGCACGCAAAGAAACAATGACGGCACGATACCAGTTGATCGCGCTTAAGGCGGTGAGCCAGTTATCATCCGCGTTTTTAACATTTCGATAGCCAGTGGCGATATCGTATCCAGATTGGAAAGCGTCATTTAATTTCGAGAGGAAATTTTTGGCCATGACGTTATCGCTATCCATGAAGACATAGGCATAATAAGTCTCGATGCCGTTGGGAAGGTCGTGTTTCAATTTCTCGAAAAGATATTGCAGAGCATAGCCCTTGCGGCATTTGCTAAGATCATGGCGTTCGTAGACAAGACAGCCTTTGGAACGGGCGATTTCTGCGGTTTTATCCTCGGGATTGCAATTGTCGGCAACCACGATGATATCGATATTGTTCTGGTTATAGGTCTGTTCTCTCACGGAGTCGATGAGATTCCCGATGACTAATTCTTCGTTACGGGCGGAAAAAACGAACGCGTAACGTTTATCGTCTGGAAAAGATTTGTATTTCCGTGATTTCCCGAAAATGCCAAACAAAAGATAGAGAACACGATAGGCAAGCAAAATGCCAAAGATCGTGGTCAAAGACATAAAGACACAGTTGACATACCCCTGGGGGTTGCCTTCTTTCATCAGACTGATGCCAAAGGAGGCGTCAAGATAAGTGAGAATCCAATTCCAAAATTGTTCCATGCGGTTGATATTTTAGCAAAGCTATTTCTAATATTAAAGCAATAAAAAGTGTTTCAAGACGAGCAGCAAAAAGAAAAGGAGCCACCTTTTGGGTGACTCCCTGGGGTCAGCGTTTAGTCAACGTTGTCCTTGCGGTCATGGGCTTCGATGTACTGGGCCTTGACGTCTTTCATCTTGTTAAGGACGTCGAAGGAAGCCAAACGGGCTTTCTCTTCGTCTTCTGGGATGAGACCAGTGCCAGCAGGGATCAATTTGCCGGTGATAACATTTTCTTTCAAACCGTGGAGGTTATCGCGTTTCGCCTTGATGGCGGCGTCGGTAAGGACACGGGTGGTTTCCTGGAAGGAAGCCGCAGAAAGGAAGGATTCGGTTTCCAAAGCCGCCTTGGTGATGCCCAAAATCATTGGGCGGGCAACCGCTGGACGGAGGCCGTTGAGGAGGGCTTCCGTATTGGCTTGGGTGTAACGGTCGATATCCACTTTGGTGCCTGGCAATAAATGCGTATCTCCTGAATCGAGGATATACATCTTGCGGAGCATCTGACGGATGATGATTTCAAGGTGTTTATCAGAAAGTCCGATACCTTGGGCGGCATAGACTTGTTTGATTTCCTTAAGCAAATAGGCTTCGACGGTCGCCACATCGGTGAAGGCCAGCAAATCTTGCAATTTCTTCGAGCCTTTGGTGATGAGATCGCCAGCAGCAAGAGAAGCGCCGACTTTGACGCCATCGGCCAAACGAGCGTTGCGTGGAATGTCGTAAGAGGCGACTTCTGGCTCGTCTGATTCGACGGTGCGGGCTCTTTCGGAAGTGACGGTGACAACGGCAGAGCCATCATCGTGGCGTTCCAACGAGGTGACCTTACCAGCGAATTCGGCAATCACGGCCTGGCCCTTTGGAATACGGGCTTCGACCAATTCCTGAACACGAGGAAGACCGGAAGTGATATCCTCACCAGCCATACCGCCGGTATGGAAGACACGCATCGTCAACTGAGTACCTGGCTCACCAATGGATTGAGCCGCCATAATACCGACAGCTTCGCCGATTTGGACAAGGTGACCGGTGGCGGTGTTAAGCCCATAGCAGTGTTGGCAGACGCCTTCTTTGGTCTGACAAGAGAAGATGGAGCGGATCTCCACTTCTTCGATACCAGATTTCTCGACGGCTTTGGCTTGTTCTTCATCGATGAGAGTGTTGCCTGGGACGAGCAATTCGCCAGTCGTTGGGTCAACGATATCGTGCATCGCGAAGCGGCCGACAAGACGATCGCCTAAGGAAGCGATGGTCTCGTTGGTGCCGTCAGGATTCTTCTTGACGATTTTGCGGACTTTATAACCATGATCGCAATGGCAATCTTCCTCGCGCACGACGACATCTTGGGAGACATCGACGAGACGGCGGGTTAAATAGCCAGAGTCAGCGGTTTTCAGGGCGGTATCCGCACCACCTTTACGAGCGCCGTGGGTGTTGATGAAGAATTCGTTCACCTTCACGCCGGTGCGGTAAGAGGAAATAATTGGAAGTTCGATGGCTTCGTTCTTCGGGTTGGAGACCAAGCCTTTCATACCGATGAGCTGTTTGAAGTTGTCGATGCTGCCACGAGCGCCGGAGTCTGCCATGATGATCAATGGGTTGCGGCTGTCTTTTTTCATGTAAGCGCCGACTTCGCCAGCGACCAAATTGGTGACGTTGGTCCAGATATCGGTAACTTGCTTATAACGTTCTTCGTTGGTGATGTAGCCTTCTTCGTAAGCGGCGTTGATGCGGTCGACTTTCTCTTGTCCTTCGTCGACAAAGCCTTGTTTGTTCTTAATATCCTTGATGTCGGATAAAGCGACGGTGACAGAAGAAATCGTGGAATATTTGAAGCCTTGGTCTTTGATCTTATCCAGGATAGCGGAAGTCTTGGAAGGCTTAGATTCGGTCGACTCGATATCCTTCATATCGTATTTGTGGAAGACCATGTCAATGATCGCGCCAATATCTTTTTTGCCGACCGCGCCTTTGAGGTTGGTCAAGCAGATATATTCGCCGAGGTTATCCTCTTCTTTGTGAAGATTCAAAGCGATTTTGGCGAGTTCGTCGAAATCTTCTGGCTGATAATGTTCATCAAGCCAATCGACGACGACGCTTTCTTTCTTGGTTTTGGCGTCTTTGACTTTCTTCTCCCCTTTGAAATAGGTGTTTTTGATGTATTCGATGGCTTCTTTCTCAGACAATTTGGCGATTTTCTCTTCCAAAGCGTCATGTTTTTCTTGGAGCTCTTTCGGAGAGACAAACCAAGATTCAATCTGCTCGCGGTTGATTTTCGCTGGCTTGTTGGAGTTGATGAAGACAAAGTCATCAGGGAAGATTTCGTTGAAGAGCACTTTTCCGACGGTCGTGATGAGATATTTGTTCTCCACATCGCTTGGTAAGGCAGCGACGGAGAGATCATCGCCAAAAGTCTTATGCAAGGCTTTGGCTGGAATCACGATACGGGTGTGGATATGGATGCTCTTGCTTTCAAAAGCTTCAATCACGGATTGGACGGAACCGAAGATAGAGCCTTCGAGTTTGGCATATTCTTCATTCTGAAGGGCTGCTTTCTCGTTGGCGATTTTCTCATCCTCGTCATAGACATTGACTTTACGGAGATCTTTGGCGCGGTTGATTAAATCGACGCGGGATTCTTCTTCCGTCAAATAGAAATTGCCTAAGACCATATCCTGTCCTGGAACAACGATGGCTTTTCCATCTTTCGGGCCAAGGATGTTATTCGAAGCAAGCATCAAATTGAGGGCTTCTTCTTGGGCGGCTTTTCCAAGAGGGACATGGACGGCCATCTGGTCGCCATCGAAGTCGGCGTTGAAGCCAGGGCAAACGAGTGGGTGGAGACGGATGGCGTGACCATCGACAAGAACAGGCTGGAAGGCCTGGATGGAAAGTCTATGAAGGGTTGGAGCACGGTTAAGAAGAACCGGGTGCTGACCAATGATTTCTTCGACGATGTCGTAGACTTTCGGATCGTAGGCGTCGATGAGTTTATCCGCTTGTTTATGGGCGGTGACGATACCTCTCTTTAAGAGGATCGCAGCAATGAACGGACGGAGTAATTGGACGGCCATTTCTCTTGGAAGACCGCATTGGTACATTCTCAAGGATGGGCCGACGGCGATGACCGAACGACCGGAATAGTCGACACGTTTGCCAAGCAAATTCTGTCTGAAACGGCCTTGTTTCCCTTTTAATCCGCTGGAAAGAGACTTTAATGGTCTGCCATTCTTCCCTGGGACTGGTTTGCCTCTGCGTCCGTTGTCGATCAAGGCGTCAACGGCTTCCTGAAGCATACGTTTCTCGTTCATGAGAATGACGCTTGGGGAGTTGTTTTCGATCAACTTCTTCAAACGGTTGTTACGGATAATGACACGACGATAGAGGTCGTTGATGTCGGAATCGGTGAAACGTCCGCCATCAAGCTGAAGCATTGGACGAAGCTCCGGTGGGATGACTGGGATGACATCCAAGACCATCCATTCCGGCTTTTGGTTGGAATTGCGGAAAGCCTCGACGACTTCGAGACGTTTCGCTAATTTTAAACGAGCTTGGTCGGTCGCTTCCTTGATCTTCTCGGAAAGGGAATTGAATTCTTCGTCCAAATCCACTTCGTGAAGGAGACGTTTGACGGCTGCGGCACCTTCTCCAAATTCGGCGCCGGTGTATTTTCTGACAAAGGCGGTCGTGGAAAGGAAGTCGAAGGTTTCCATCGGGTTTTTAAGACGAGCGATGATTTCCTCGGCTTTCAAAGCGTCGGCGCTGCCTTCTGGAAGTTGATCCTTGAAGGCTTCGATGGCCGTGACAAAGGTGTTGCGGCTATCTTCGGAATCATTGAAGAATTGTTTTTTCCTCAAGATCGGGGAGCTGCCTGGATTGAGGCAGACGTGTCCGGCGAAATAGACCACTTCTTCCAACTCTTTTGGTGACATATCGAGGATCAAGCCGATACGGGAAGGAATGCCTTTCAAATACCAGATGTGGGTGCATGGGGAGACTAATTCGATATGGCCGAATCTTTCTCTTCTCCATTCTTTGGAAATGACCTCGACTTGGCATTTTTCGCAAGTGATGCCTTGATAACGCATCTTCTTGTATTTTCCGCAAGAGCATTCATAGTCCTTCACAGGGCCGAAAATGCGTTCGCAGAACAAGCCGCCAAATTCTGGTTTATGGGAACGATAGTTGATGGTTTCCGAATTGATGACTTCACCATGGGACCAACTACGAATCGTATCTGGGGAAGCAAGGCCGACTTGCATCGCGGCTAAATTATTGATATCAAACATAATTCTTTCTTCCTCCTAAATTAGTCTTCGAATGAGGCATCGGTGATGAGGCCTTCCTCGGCTGCTGTTCCTCTGGTTTCTTCAAGCGTTGGCTCGGATTCCTCAGGAATTTCGTCTTCACCCACATTACCGTGGTTGCTGGAGAGGTTGCGGATAGCGGAATTGACCTTTCTTTCCTCAATCAAGGCTTCTTTGGCTAAATCATCGGTGCGGATGATCTCGTTTTCGTGATCGAAGAGAGTCACATCCATGCAGAGACCTTTGAGTTCTTTGGTGAAGACCTTGAAGGCTTCAGGCATTCCAGCCTTAGGCATCGCATTGCCTTTGATGATCGATTCGTAAGTCTTTCTACGACCGACGCGGTCATCGGATTTAACAGTCATCATTTCTTGGAGAGTGTGGGAAGCACCGTAGGCCTCAAGAGCCCAGACTTCCATTTCCCCGAAACGCTGACCGCCATTTTGTGCCTTGCCACCAAGAGGCTGCAAGGTGATTAAACTATATGGACCGACGCTACGAGCGTGTAATTTGTCATCGACCATGTGGTTCAGTTTGATCATGTACTGAACGCCGACGGCGATACGTTCTGGGTATCGTTCGCCCGTTTGGCCATCATAAAGGATGGTCTTGCCATCGCTGGATAAACCTGCTTTACGCATCAATTCAGCGATTTCTTCGGAGGTTAAGCCATCGAAGACTGGGGTTGCCACGCGCATATTGAGTTTACGGCAGGCAAGTCCTAATTGAACTTCAAAGACCTGACCGATATTCATACGGGAAGGAACGCCCATTGGCGAGAGCATCATGTCAATTGGGGTGCCGTCTGGCAAGAATGGCATATCTTCGACCGGTAAGATCTTGGAAATAACACCTTTGTTACCATGACGTCCGGACATCTTGTCGCCTTCGGAGATCTTTCTCTTTTGGATGATATAGACGCGGATCTTTTCAATGACACCTGGCGCCAGAGGGTCTTTATGGCGACGGGAGAAGGTTTTGACTTTCAAGACGATTCCTTGGCCACCATGTGGGACACGTAAGGAAGTATCCTTGGCTTCATTGGCTTTTTCGGCAAAGATAGCCATGAGAAGTTTCTCATCTGGGGTAGGATCCACACGTCCTTTTGGCGTGGTTTTGCCAACGAGGATGTCTCCTTCTTTGACTTCCGCGCCTGGGATGATAATGCCTCTTTCATCGAGGTATTTTTTCGCATCTTCCCCGACGTTTGGAATATCACGCGTGATTTCCTCGGAGTCGCCTCCTTTGATTTCACGGCATTCGACATCATAAACTTCGATGTGGATGGAGGTATAAGTGTCATTTTTGACCATCGCTTCAGACATGATGACGGCATCTTCATAGTTATAGCCATTCCAAGTCATATAGGCGATTAAAAGGTTGTGTCCGAGGGCAAGTTCGCCATTTCTCATCGATGGGCCATCGGCAATGACATCGCCAGCTTTAATCTTGTCTCCTTCATGGACACAAGGGGTTTGGTTGATGCAAGTGCCTTGGTTAGAACGTTCGAATTTTCGTAAGAAATAGGTATGTTCTCCCCCTTCTTCTTTGACGGTGATTTCGGTGCTGTCGACATATAAGACGGTAGCATCGGCACGAGCGACCACGGCTAAGCCGGAGTCATGGGCGACACTGCGTTCCATGCCAGTTGCCACATAAGGGAGCTCTGGCTGGAGCAAAGGCAATGCCTGACGTTGCATGTTCGCACCCATCAAAGCACGGGTTGAGTCGTCGTGTTCAAGGAAAGGAATACAGGCGGCAGCGACAGAGACAATCTGTTTTGGAGAAACGTCAACGTAGGCGATCCACTCCTTTGGCACAATGACATTGTCGTCATCGTGACGGGTGACCACTTCGGCATCGAGAATTTCTTTGACAATCTCTTTTTGCCCGTCAAATTCCATTTCGATGGCATCGGAGGTGTTCATATTCGCTTCTGCGATATAAAGCCCTCTTTCATCATCGGCGGTCAAATAAACGGCCTCGTCAGAAATATAGACGTGCGTCTTGCCTTCTTTGTCTTCTTTTTTGAAGACTTTGCGGTATGGGGTCTCAATGAAACCGAGACTATCGATTTTCGCGTAGCTCGATAAATTGTTAATCAAACCGACGTTTTGACCTTCTGGCGTTTCAATCGGGCAGATACGGCCATAGTGGGTATAGTGAACGTCACGAACGGCCATCGTGGTTCTTTCACGGGTTAAGCCACCTGGGCCTAAAGCGGAAAGACGGCGTTTGTTGGCAAGTTCAGAGAGTGGGTTGACTTGGTCCATCAATTGAGAGAGCTGCGAAGTGTTGAAGAATTCGTGGATGCTCGAAGTCAAAGGACGGATCGAGATGAAAGCGGTTGGCTTGGCTTCAGAGAAATCGATCGTGGTGTTCATGCGTTGGACGATCGTCTTGCTCATCTTGGTTAAACCGATGCGGAATTGGTTTTGGAGCAATTCGCCGACGCAGCGGACACGACGATTTCCTAAATTATCGATATCGTCTAAAGATCCAATTCCATCGCGCACGTTCTCAAAATAGGAGAAGCAAGCGACGATGTCAGGAACAGCTAAGCAAAGAAGGGCTTTGGTGCCGTTGATGCCTTTCAAATCAAGAGAGGTACCAATGACATTGACCACCTTTTCGCTGATTTTGTCTCTGGCATGGACCTTGACGATATTGACTTTGGTCGAGCCGATGGCAAAGGCAGGATTGATCTTGTCAGCAAGATCCACTTCCATGGCGCCTTGTTCGAAGAATTCTTCGTCTCTTAATTGCTCGACGTCGGCTTTGGTAAGCGTATAGCCAGCAATCATTGGCTCCCCGTTGGCATTAACGGCAATCTCGCCGTCGGCGCTGATCAATGGTTCTGCCAAAATACGGCCGACAAGGCGGCTATAAATGCCAAGTTTTTGGATGAGTTTAAAACGGCCTGCACGTCCTAAATCGTAACGTTTGTCGTCAAAGAAACGCTGGACCAAGAAATTGATGGTGCCGTCTTTGGTGACTGGTTCGCCCGGCTTCAATTTCTTGAAGATTTCGATTAAGGCTTTGTTCGCGTTGTCTCTTTCTTTGTCTTTGTTGATCGTGTTGATCAAATCGTCCGACTCGCCGAATAAATCGGTGATGTCTTTCTCTTCAAAGCCCAAAGCCTTGAAAAGGATGGTAGCAGGCAATTTGTGGGAGGCGTTCTGGGAATGGTCGATGTCGACATAAATCAACCCCTTGAGGGAGTTCTCGAATTCGATCCAAGTGCCTCTGGTAGGAATCAATTCAGCGTGATATTCGATTCCTTTTTCGTTAGGAAGCTCGAAATAGGCGCCGGCAGAACGGATGATCTGGGAAACGACGACCTTTTCGGTTCCGTTGATGATGAAAGTACCACTGCTGGTCATCATTGGGACATCGCCCATATAAACTTCAGCGGTCTTCTCTTCACCGGTATCCTCGTTACGAATCACGAGGGTTGCTTTTAATTTGCTGCAATAAGTTAAGTCTTCCTCTTTGCATTCTAGAGGCTTATATTCTGGTTCCTCAAAATGGCAGGACTGATATTCCAACGAGATGTTTTTACCATTGTTGGTGATTGGGAATACTTCTTGGAAAACTTCGTCAATTCCTTTTTCTTTGAACCACTGGAAGGATTTCGTTTGGACGGCAACCAAATAAGGAAGCTCGAGAGAACCAGAGATCTTTCCAAAATTGACACGGTGGTTGGTCCCAACAGGATAATTTTTTCCATTGGGTCCTTTAAATTCGGTTAGGAATTTTTGTTCAGTTGGCATTGATACTGCTCCTTTTCTTAATCGATTGGATGACGTAATAACCTTTCTTACGGTCTAACACAGTTACCGAATCAAACAAGGTTTCCAGGTGCGCTTTCACGGAGAGGGCGCCTTGTTCTTTTCGAATCACGATGATCAATGAGCCCCCGTCATTTAGGTGCTCTGACGCTTGATCATAGATTTGGTAAGTGATCCGTTTCCCTGCCCGAATAGGAGGGTTCGAGATTATCGAGTCATAGGTGGAGTGTATGTTGTGGTAAACGTCGCTATGAACAATCTCCGTCTGGGAAGTGACGCCGAGGATGGCGGCGTTTGTCTTTGCCAGATGAAGGGCCCGGTCATTCACATCACACAAAGTGACAGATTTTCCCGAGTCAAGGTGAGCGAGGATTAGTCCGATCGGTCCCGCTCCACACCCAAGGTCAAGGATTCTTTTTCCTAATTTCACATCGGAAGTCAGGATGGTTTCCAGCAAGAATCTGGTTCCAAAATCCAGTTTGTTTTTGGAGAATACCCCATTATCGCTTTTCAGGGAGTAATGTTCACCAAGAAGGTCAAATTCCAAGGTGATATCCTGATGTTCCAAATCTTCAACATTATCGAAGTATTGGGCCATTTTCATTCCTCCTTATAAGCGCCAAAACCCTACCCACAGGCGACGAGTAGTCCATGGGCAGGTAAAAAATCAAGTTGGCGAAACTTATTTGACTTCGGCTTCAGCGCCAGTGTCGGTGAGGGTCTTCTTGTAAGCTTCAGCTTCGACAGGAGAGATCTTCTCTTTGATGGCGACTGGGGCGGAGTCAACGAGCTTCTTGGCATCCATAAGGCCTAAGCCAGTGATGGTTTGGACCGCTTTGATGACGGCGACTTTGCCAGCGGTGCCGAGTCCTTTTAAGAATAAGGAAACTTCGGTTGGTCCCTTGGCGACTGGGCCTTCTTCTTCAGCAGGGGCGGCGGTGGCGGTTGGGGCGGCGGCGGTAACACCGAATTCGGCGCAGACGGCGTCGACGAGAGACTTGAGCTCGAGAGCGGTTAATTGCTTGAGCGTGTCAATGATTTGTTCATTGGTTAATTTTTCAGCCATTGTTATTTCCTCCTAGAGATTAGTTGGCTGCCGGAGCTTCGGCTCCAGCTTTCTCGTTAATTGAATTAACGACTCTGGCAAAGCCAGCGATTGGTTCGTTAAGAACCATGCAGAACATAGAGAGCAATTGTTCCTTGGTAGGAAGTTTTGCAACTTCTTTGAGGCCTTTTGCGTCCACAGGCTTCCCTTCGACGAGACCACCGCGTAAAACGAGGTGTTCGTGGTAACGGGAGAATTTGTGAAGAATCTTCGCTGCGCTGGTGACGTCTTCAGAGAAGACCAACGCGTTTGGTCCTTCAAGAAGATCGTCTAAGCCTTCGATACCTTGATCCTTGAGAGCGCGACGGACGAGGGTATTCTTGTAAATGCCCATCTTGGCGTTCTTTTCGGCTAAGGTGCGACGGAGCTCTTGCGTTTCGGCCACGGTTAAGCCTTGGTAGGAAACGATGGCGACAGTCTTGCTGGATTTTAAGCCTTCAGTGATTTCCTTGACGGAATCTTTCTTAGCTTGAAGTGCAGATGCATTCATCTTGTGTTCCTCCTTTCTTTCGGTATATGTGAAGCTTGATATAACTAGTGAGTGATTGTGAATATCTTCGTGTAACCTCAGCAACGTGGAATATTAAGACATGCGTCCGTTGCTATCTTAGGAATAACAAGCAATTCACCAAATTTGGTGTCCAGAATTAGTTTCTGGAAGGGAAGGTGATCTTGATACCAGGACCCATGGTGGTGTGGACCACTGCGGTCTTGATGAAGACACCTTTGACGCTGGCTGGACGGGATTTGGCAATCGTTTCCACGACAGCATTCAAATTATCGACGAGGTCAGCTTCAGAGAAGGAGACGCGAGCGATGGAGATGTTGAGGTTGCCATCTTTGTCAACGCGGTAAGAGATCTTACCTTTTTTGATTTCTTCGATGGCTTTGCCGATTTCCATAGAAACCGTGCCGGTCTTTGGGTTTGGCATTAAGCCTTTAGGGCCTAAGACGCGACCCATTTTACCAAGTTCGCCCATCATATCTGGGGTGGCAACGATGACATCGAATCCAAACCAGTTTTCAGATTGAATCTTTTCGAGTAATTCTTTTCCACCGACGAAGTCAGCGCCTGCGGCTTTGGCTTCTTCAAGTTTGGTATTGGTGACGGCCAAGATTTTCTTGGATTTGCCATTGCCATGGGGGAGAACCAAGGTTCCACGGATCAATTGATCAGCCAATGTCGGGTTGACATTCAACGCGAAGCTGATGTCGACGGTGGAATCGAATTTGGTTGTGCTGGTTTTCTTGAGAAGCGCAGCGGCTTCTTCGAGGGTGTATTCCTTGTTTTCTTCAACAAGTTTTGCAGCAGCAATGTACTTCTTACCTTTTTTCATCTGTCATTGCCTCCCTCTTATTTGTCATCGACAACGATACCCATTTGACGGGCGCTGCCGGCGACAACCTTTTTCGCAGCTTCGATGTCATTTGCGTTAAGATCTGGCATCTTGTATTGTGCGATTTCCTCAAGTTGTGCTTGAGAGATGTGTCCAACTTTGTTTTTCTTTGGATCACCGGAACCTTTGGAGATTCCCGCTGCCTTTAAGAGCAAGTCTGCGACTGGGGTCGTTTTGATGACGAAGTCGTAGGATTTGTCTTCATAAGCAGTGATGATGACTGGGACGGTCTGTCCTTTTCTGTCAGCGGTCTTCGCATTGAAGTCGGTGCAGAATTTAGCCATCTGAACGCCTGCAGAAGCAAGCTTTGGTCCTGGATGGGCGTCTCCGCCAGGGAGCTCCATCTTAAGGACTTTGACGATTTTCTTTGCCATATTGTCCTCCTTTTTGACGATATGCAGTGGCTTGACGGACCCTCGTCAGAAAGGCCCTACCACGCGACACGAGCAAATTTGCGCGTGCTCGAACATTATACGTGCGCAAGGAGAGGGGTTCAAGCAGGAATTTTATCTCGCTTTATTTTTGTGCATAGTGCACATTTTTTTGTTTAAAAGAGAGCAGACGGAAAAGATCTGTCACGGTGACTAGAAAGATATTTTTCGGTTATTTGATTTTCTTGCCGAGCAAGGCAATCGAGGAGGCCACCATAAGGAGAGTCACGCCTGTGTCAGCCAAAACGGCCAGCATCAAGGGGAAGGAAGGAATAAGAATCGAACAGAGAGCGACCCCAAATTTGATAAAGAGGCTGAAAACGACATTGAAAATGGCACGATTTCTCGTTGCTTTGGCAATTTTTAGGGCAGTCAAAACCTTTGAGAAATCATCATTCATGACCACAATATCGGCATTTTCAATGGCCAAATCGCTTCCAATTCCGCCCATGGCAATGCCGACATCGGCCAAGGCGATCGCCGCCGCGTCGTTGATTCCATCGCCAACATAAGCCACCGCTTTCCCATTTCCCAAATATCCTTGGAGGGTGTCTGTTTTATCCTGGGGCAATAATTCCGCATGGAAAGCGTCTAAGCCTAAGACGGCGGCGGTTTTTTGCCCACAATCTTGCTTGTCCCCCGTCAACATCACAACCTCGATTCCTTTTTCGTGCAAAGCGGATATCGTCGGTTTGGCTTCTGGCTTGATTTGGTCATTCAACAAGACATATCCGGCGTAGTGTCTATCGATGGCAAGATAGACGAAAGTGCCTATTCCCTTTGGAGTGTCAAAAGAAACCTCAGCTTCTGCAAGAAGTGCTTTATTGCCTGCCAGCACTTCATGCCCATCATAGATCAACGTCTCCCCATATCCGGCTTTTTCGACATAGGAGGTGATTTTTTGTTCCACCGCATCTAACTTCTTCTCTCCGACAATAGCTTTGGCAATCGGGTGATTGGAACGCGATTCGGCGGCCAAAAGGCATTCTTTGAATCGCCCCTCCTCGATTTCTGGATGAATTTCCTCGACGACGAATTTTCCGTGAGTCAAAGTCCCCGTCTTGTCGGTCACTACTGCCCCTAACTCATTCAGGCGGTCAAAATAGGAGCCGCCTTTGACGATGATTCCGTATTTAGAAGCCAAACCAATGCCCGAAAAATACGCCAACGGAACGGAAACCACCACCGCGCAAGGGCAAGAGATGACCAAAAGAGAGACGGCGATTTTGATCCAGCGTTTCCAAATTTCAGAATCGTTGAACCCTAAAAATAAGGGAGGAAGAATGGCCAACAAAACGGCGATTCCCACGACAATCGGAGTATAAATCTTAGAAAATTTAGTGATGAATTTATCGGCTTTGGATTTTTTCTCGGCACTTTCTTCGACAAGATGGATGATTTTGCTAACGGTGGAGTCTTCGTAGGTCTTGCTGACTTTCACAAAAAGGGAGCCGCTTCTTAAAATCGTTCCAGAATGGACTTCCTCCCCCAAAGTTTTCGTGACTGGGTTATATTCCCCTGTGAGAGAAGAAAGGTCCACTTCTCCTTTTCCTTCGACGATGATTCCGTCCGCAGGAATGATTTCTCCGACTTTGACGAGGATTTTATCGCCGATTCGGAGTTCTTCCGGAAGGATGGTCTTGTTTTCTTTTCCTAACGACAATGTCGCTGTTTTGGCTCTTAACCCAACGGCGTTGGTGATGGCTTTGCGGCTTTTGTCGGTAGCCAAATCTTCAAAGATATCGCCCAATTGGAAAAGAAAGACGACCATAAAAGCCTCGAAGAATTCGTTTCCGAAGATTTCATTCTCATCCTTTCCGAAAAGGCGAAGACAAAAAGCCCCGATGGAAGCAAGTAACATTAACATGTTCTCATCGAAGGGGTTTTTCTCTTTGAAAATCCCTAAGAAAGCTTTCGCCACCACTTCATAGCCAACCGCCAGCCAGGCAAGAAGCATCACAGTCAAATTGATCCAAACGCCAAATCGGCTCTCATTGAAATAGAAAAGCCCACTTAAGGCTAAAACTAAAGCCAAAGCGAGGCGGACAGACTTAAAAACGATTTCTTTCTTTTCTTCGGACATCGGTTTATTCTCTATCTTTTTCGATGACGTGCTGATAAACGACATTAAGCAAGGCGTTGACGTGATCATCAGAGACCACGTAATAAACCTTTCTGCCCTCCTTCCGAGTGGTAACCAAACGATGGCGGCGAAGCACTTCCAACTGATGGGACACCAAAGACTGGGAGGCTCCGACAAGGGAAACCAATTCGGTGACGTTATGTTCTTCATCGCAGATGGCCATCAAGATTTTTAGGCGGGTGGAATCGCTGGCAACGCTCAGCAAATCTTGCATCTCATCTAGGATTTTCTCATTTGGCAATTGTCCCATATATGAACTCCTTTTCATATTTCAACGGCATCATTATAATGAACCGCTGTTCATATATCAATATTAATATGAAGTTTTATTCATATATTGGAGAAAAAGAAAACTCCCGATGTTTAGTCGAGAGTCTCATTTTTGAGAAAGGTTAGATCTTTTCGATCTCAGAGAATTCCACGTCAACCGGAGTGACACGGCCAAAGAAGACGGTGTCAACGCGGCAAGCGCCGGTGTTCTTGTCGATCGAGACGATTTTGCCTTCGGTCCCTTCAAGAGGTCCAGAGATGATTTTGACGCTGTCGCCAACGTTATAGCGATCGTACATCGATTCATCCACAAGTCCCATTCTCTTCAAAACAGGTTCGATTTCTTCGCGAGAGATTGGAGTTGGCATCTTACCACCGCCGCTGGAACCGGCGATACCGGTGACACCGGGGGTGTTACGAACGACAAACCAAGATTGAGTCGTCATGATCATTTCGACGAACATATAGCCCGGATAGAGGTTTTTGATTTTCACTTTATCGTGGGTTTCTCCCGTCTTCTTGTCGACGACTTTGACTGGTAAGCCGGTCTCTTTGTCGATGACTTTTTCTTCAAATTCCGCGACGAGGACACGGAAAATATAGTCTTCCATGTTCATCGTATGGATGCGATTTTTCAAATTTTCTGCCGTTTTTGCTTCATGGGCAGAATAGGTATTCACGATATACCAACGTTTTTCGGCTAATTCAGCTGCCATAATTTTATCCTCCGAACGCCTCTTTGAGTTGGGCGATGATTCTGGCTGCAGCAAGGTCTTCCAACGCCAGGAAAATGGCGGCGAAGAGAGCGATGCAGACGACAACAGCGATAGTTGGCCAGAGTTTATCTCGTTTTGGCCAGCGGACGCGTTTGCCTTCGCGGACGACTTCTTTCATGTATTTCACTGGGTTTGGCATGAACGTCTCCTTTCGGTTTATTTGCTCTCTTTGTGGATGGTGTATTTCCCACAATGAGGGCAGAATTTCTTCAGTTCGAGACGGCGAGGGTCGTCGCTTCTTTTGGTCACTTGATAGTTTCTGGCGAGACAATCTGAGCAGACTAAGAATATTTTCGACCTTGCCATATCTCCCTCCGATTTCTGGGCTCAGCCCTAAGAAAAAAGCGAAGTTTGATTTGCTTCGCCCTAATACTATAAGGCGAATGAAAGAACTTGGCAATCAAAACCTTAACGGAAGAAACTATGTTTCTACTTTCCTTTGATGACGATTTTGCTCACCGCCTCTTCGTAAAGTTTGAAGTCGTGGCTGGCCCGGCGTGGTGAAATAGAAAGAATCTCAGCGATTTCTTTGAATTTACAACCATCCAAGCGGAGCCTGGCGACTTGCAACACTTCCTCGGAAAGCGTTTCTTTGGCTTTGCCATACGCCCGAGCTTCCTCTAAATAGTTCACATACATCCGTGGGTCTTCCCCTTTGGCGGGAACGACGTCATGGAGAGTTCCATGCTCATTCTCCTCATCAAGGGAAATTGTTTTAGGACCTTTAAACAAATGAAGCTTTTCGGCGTCCCGAATCATGGCATTGCGCAAGGCTTTGACCATGTAGGCGTGGAAACTTCCTTGTCCTAATTCAAAAGAGCGGATGCTGGAATTGAATGCCGTGAAAAAGGCGTGATTCAGATCCCAGGCATCAAACATCTTCGCCAAGGGCGCACTGGCTTGTTGATACAAGGTGTGCCTCATGTCGAAATAACGCTTTGTGAGTGCATAAAAAGCGTCGGGGTTTTGGCTTCTAGCCATTAGCAAAAGATTTTCGTCGTTACAGCGATTGAACAGCATATAAAAACACTAATTGACTTTCTTATTTGGAGCGAGATGCGACGATGCCAGATACAAGAACCGCAGCCGCCACAGAGGCGTTTAAGGAATTTACATGGCCACTCATCGGGATCTTCACAATAAAATCTGAATGTTTCAGAACGAGTTGGGAGATGCCGAATCCTTCACTGCCCACCACAAGAGCGGTCGGTGAATGATAGTCAACGTCCAGATAACTTTGAGTTGCGCTTCCATCAGAAGAAACGATCCAGTACCCACGCTGCTTCAGTTTTTCGATGGCTTGGCTAAGATTCGGCACAACCGCTACTTTTACGTAGTTGATTGCCCCAGTGGAGACCTTCGCAACGGTTCCATTGAGTTGAACCTCACCCCGTTTCTTCATAATAATTCCATCGACGCTGAAAGCATCGCAAGTACGGAGGATGGCACCCAAGTTATGAGGATCCTCAATTCCATCGAGAATGACAATCAACGGCTCCTTCTTTTCGGAAGGGATGCTCGTCAATAGCTCCTCTAGGGAGAACGGCCTGATTGCTTCGCTCAAGACGACAAACCCCTGATGAGCGGGGCTCTTCGCCAAGTTCGTCAATTCGTTATCACTAACGAATTTCACGGGTACGTTCTTTTTTCTAGCAAGGGTAACAAGTTCGTCTTTCTCAAGGCGGGATAGTGTGTAAAGCGTCGTTGCATTGCCTGCTTCGAGAGTCGCTCTAACGGCATTTTTGCCGTAAACTTGCATATTCATTTTAGTTGACACTCTGTTATATTTCAACACTTTTATGCGGAAATTTTTAAATCGATCGGTTTTAGGATGCTACGAAGCTCGTCGGCGAAAGAAACGATCGTTGTTTTTGAGGCGTTCGTGCAGAAGATTGTGATTCGGATTGTGGAATTGCCGCTTTGGCTGAGCAACTCAGTGCTGGTGTTGCGGATAAAGATGTTATAACGATTGGCCGCGGCGATAATTTCTTTCAACGACGGCTGATCGGCCGGAAGCACAAGCATGACCGTCGGGTTGTGTTTGGCAATCCAACGATCGACGCGATGCAAAACAATCAAAGAGATGAAAGCGATGACAAAGCCGATGCTTCCAACGATGAAATTGCCACTGCCAATGGCTAAGCCTATCGCCATGGAAGTCCAGATGGTGGCTGCGGTCGTTAAACCTTTGACGCCAAAGCCATTGTTAAGAATCGCACCAGCGCCCAAAAAGCCCACGCCAGTAACCACTTGCGCCGCCAAACGAGCCGGGTCACGGGCGGCATCCCAAGCGCCAAAGCCATAAATTGAGATTATCATGACCAAAGCCGATCCAACACCGACCAAAAGGTGGGTTCTTAGACCTGCGTCATGTCCCTTGTATTCACGTTCGAAGCCAATAAATCCGGCAAAAAGCCCGGAAAGCAATAAGGAAAAGACAATCAAGAGCAAATTCCCAAATTGCGGAGATATTGCGCCATTGAAGCCGGAATTAAAGAAACGGATGATATCTGTATCATAGGAAAACCAAGTGGTTCCGGTGCCAACGGTTCCTTCCAGTGTCTCAAAAATCGCCATAGTCTACTCCTTTCTAGAAAATGTTCTTCTTCAACAAGATTTGACGGATCTCGTCGGATTTTGCGAAATCTTTGTTTTTCTTTGCCTCATCATAGGCTTCATAAAGTCGCAAATCCGCTTCATCAAGATGAGGGATGTGGATGGTGATGCCTAAGACCTCGCAATAAGTTTTGACTTTCGCAAAAGAATCTTCTAGAGCCTTATAGTCTATCTCACGAACTCTCCAAAGACTATTCAAAATTTTGTTTTCCTCATAAAGGACGGTCAAGGCGTTTGGGGTGTTAAGATCATCGCATAAGGCATCTAAGAAGGCGGATTCATCGCTAGGCTTTAAAGAATCCACGTCGATGCCATGACGTTCTAAGATGATTGCGACTTTTTTCATCGCCGTCTCAATTTGGTTGTATTTGATCTGCGCTTCTTTGATGGTATCTGCGCTAAAGGCGGCAGGTGCCCGATAATGGGAGGCGAGCAGCATCAAACGGAAGGGAATGCCGCCATATTCTTTAACCACATCTTTCATCAAGATGACGTTGCCGAGGGATTTCGACATTTTCTCATTGTTGACATTGATAAAGCCATTATGAATCCAGAAATGGGCAAGAAGGTGCCCATCGTGAGCCTGCGCCTGGGCCATTTCGTTCTCGTGATGAGGGAATTTCAAATCGAATCCCCCGCCATGAATGTCGATATAGCCTTTTTGTTTGGCGAAGATCGAACGGATCATCACACAACATTCGGTGTGCCATCCAGGACGCCCTTCACACCATTCTGTATGCCATTGAATGCCTTCGTCGGTTTTCTTCCATAAGGCAAAATCGACAGGGTCTTGTTTTTTCTCGCCGACAGCGATGCGGGCACCGTTTTCAAGATCTTCGATGTCGTTGCCGGATAATTGGCCATAATGTGGGATTTTCTTCACGCTTAAATAAACGTCCCCGTCGGCAACATAAGCGGACCCGTTGTCGATCAAATCCTTCACGTAAGAGATGATTTGGGGCATATAAACAGTTGGGGTTGGGGTGATATCTGGCTGTAAGGCTCCCACTTCTTCCACCAAACGGCGATATTCGGCAATCACAGAGGAAGTCAATTCTTTCTCGCTGATCCCAAGTTCTTTGGCACGATGAATGATTTTATCGTCGACATCGGTGTAATTGGAAACGAAAGTCACTTCATATCCAATGTGGGTAAGAAGGCGACGAAGGACGTCAAAGGTGATGACAGGACGAAAATTTCCAATGTGCGGGTCGTTATAAACCGTCGGCCCACAGCAATAAATCGACACTTTGCCTGGGATGATTGGCGTGAAGATTTCCTCTTTCATGCCAAGAGAGTTAAAAAGCTTTACTTCGTGCATAATAATATTCTACCTCTTTGGGGAATTTTTTACCTTAGTAAAGACTACTTTTTGCCTAAGTAAGCCAGATAGGCAAGGAGAGCTCCCCAAAGGAGGGCCATCGCCCCGCCAGGAAGGCAACACCATAAGGTAACTTGATAGGAAATTAATTCATAGCTTTTGGCGAAAATGGCCACGATCAGCATCGCGACCGAGGCAAATAAATTGAAGGTCGTCAAATAAAAGAAAAGGTTTGACTTAGACGAAGAACGGAGTTTTTCCCAAGAAAGCCAAAACAAACCCAGAAGGGCCTCTAAAAAAGCTCCGCCTAAAGCAAGGTAGGTGAAAATCCCAACATACCCATAAGAGGCTTTCCCGGCATAACATAAGACGGCGGAGAAAGACAAAGACCCAAGAAGCGCGTTTCCTAGCCCGCTAAGACCGATATAAGCCGCGGCCAAATCGTTTCCTTTCTTTTCCTCTGTTTTCCATTTCCCGAAATAAATCATCAAACGGTAAAGAAGATTGATGGCAGCCAAAAGCATCAGCAAAGATGCCGGAAGGATTCGTTTTCCGGCTTCTTCTCCCCTAAGCTCCAGAAAATAGCAAAGGAGGGAGATGATGCAAAATAGCATCTCAAAAATCGCCAGAAAGAGGGAGAGAAAATGATACCTTTTATTCTCTTTTCCTCGATAAGCGAGCTCTAAGCCCACATCCAGCAAGAGAAGGATCGCCATCAAGCCAAAAAGAAAACTGCAATGAAGGAGGGCGTTTTCAGAGGCAAAAGAGAGATCCGTATAGCAAAAGGAGAAAACGAAAGAAACAACGGTGAGGAAAATAGTAGGCAACAGCCGGACGGGAAGAAAATGTTTCTGATTTTCTCTTGTTTCTTTCATAACGTCTTGAATAAATCCTCTGGCGTTTGGAACACATAATCGCATCGTGCGAGCAATTCTTTGGTGAAAAAGCCATATCCCCAAAGGCAAAGGGCGATTGGCAAAGAGGCGTTTTTGGCCGTCAAATAATCAGGCAAAGAATCTCCGACGAAAAGAGTTGTTTTGGGGTCCAAATGATATTTTTGGATCAGATAATTCGGGATAATGGGGTCTGGCTTTGGCGCTTCGCCCTCTCTTTGGCCTCGAATTTCTTCGAAAAAGCCTTCGCCATAAAGTTTATTCACGATTCGAACGGCGAAAGAATCAGGCTTGTTGGTGCAAACAAAAAGACGGGCCCCTTTCTTTTTTAACTCAGTTAACGTTTCTTTTAAATGGGGAAAAAGGAAGGTGCGGCTTTCTTGTTCACTTCGATAAAGCGGCATATAAGCCTTTTTGAGGGTTTGAAAATGTTCTGGGGTATCTTCTTCTTTCAAGGCTCGGTGAACTAAGGCATCGGCCCCATCCCCAATTAAAGTTTTCGTCTCTTCTTTATCGAAACCATAGTCATATCCGCATTGTCTTAAAGCTTCGTTAATCGCCGCACGGATCCCCTCAATGGTGTCAAGAAGAGTACCATCTAAATCAAAGATAAAATCTTTCATACCATAGATTTTAGAGAGAAAAAGAGACCGGGACAATCTCGATCTCTCTTTCAGATTGTTAGGCTTTTTGCTTAGTCGGCCCAGGTCACCAATTCGACCTCGGCATTGTCGCCCTTACGAGCGCCAAGTTTGAAGACTTTGGTGTAACCGCCGTTGCGGTCTTTGAATTTTGGGCCAATCTCTTTGAAGAGTTTGGTTAAGCTATCGACGCCTTTTTCGTCTTTGATGCCTTTGCGGAGGACTTTCTCGCATTCTCTACGGGCAGCAAGATCGCCTTGTTTCGCGAAAGTCACCATTTTGGCGGCGAGGGTAACGAGTTCTGGAGTAACGCCGGAGGTCACTTTGACTTGACCATGGACGATTAATTCAGAGACGACGTTACGGAGCATCGAATAATTCTTCGAAGCGGTATAGGCGGCTTTGAAACGGACGCCGGTCTTACCGTGGACATTTTTTCTTCCTTGTGCTGGCATTGTTATTCTCCTACATAGTCACGGAAGTGCAAACCCATTTGGGCGAGCTTCTCTTTGACTTCTTTAAGCGACTTCTTGCCGAGATTGCGGACTTTCATCATCTCGTCTTCACTTCTTTGAGTGAGTTCTAAGACGGTCGAGATGCCAGCTCTCTTGAGGCAGTTGTTGCTACGGACGCTGAGGTCGAGTTCTTCGATCAGCATTCCTTGATATTTATTCTCTTCTGGCTTGACTTCTTCCTTCTCGAGTTTGAAGTTCTTCACTTTATCATCGAGTTGGGTGAATTTCTGGAAGTGAGCGACTAAGAGTTGGGCTGCCATGGCGACAGCTTCATGTGGTTTCACGGATCCGTTGGTCGTGACTTCGAGCGTCAATTTGTCGAAATGAGAATCGTGCTCAACACGGGTGGCTTCGACGGAATAAGCGACTTTGACGACTGGCGAATAATTAGAATCGGTGGCAATGTAACCGAGTTGGTTGACGTTGCGTTCGATCTTATTGGCGTCAGATGTGTAATAGCCTCTCCCTTTTCCGGCGAAGATTCTCATCTTGATGTGGCCATCATTTTGAACGTGGGCGATCTCGAGGTCTTTATTCACGATTTCCACGAGGGCTGGGCATTGAATGTCGCCGGCCGTCAAGACACCAGGGCCTTGGAAGTCGATGGTCAATTCTTTGACATCCCTTGGATCTTCCGTGTCGATCTTTAGAATCAAATCTTTGAGATTGAGGATGATGGCGGTGACGTCTTCTTCTACTCCTGGGATGGAAGAGAATTCGTGACGGATGCCATCGATTTGCACCGCATAGATGCTGGCGCCAGGAAGGGCGCTCATCAAGACTCTGCGAAGTGCGTTGCCGAGAGTGATGCCGAAGCCTCTCTCAAGCGGTTTGATCACAAAGCGGGCATAATGTTCCACTTCATCATTGACTTCAACGGTGAAATCAAATGGGGTAAATGGTTTTGGGAGACGAAGTTCTTCCGCTTGTTGATCGAAATTGTTATTAGCCATTATGTAATTCCTCCTGTATTTTCCCTATTTAGCCGAGAATGAGCTACGAACTAGCCGCGTGGACGCTTTGGCGGACGGCAGCCGTTGTGTGGGATTGGAGTCGTATCGGAAATGGATAAAACTTGTAAGCCGACGTTGGCAAGGGCACGGACGGCAGATTCTCTGCCTGGGCCTGGGCCTTTAACTTCGACGTTGACTTGGCGTAAGCCTTGGTCATAGGCGGATTTGCCGGCGGCTTCAGCAGCCAATTGAGCGGCAAATGGGGTAGCCTTTTTCGCACCTTTGTAGCCTAAAGCACCGGCGCTGGACCAAGCGATGACGTTGCCTTGTAAATCGGTGACATTGACGATGGTGTTATTGAAGGAAGCATGGACGTGGACAACGCCGACGGTATAGCTTCTCTTGACTTTCTTCTTGCGGACGGAAGTCTTTGCAGTTTTCTTTGCAGCCATTTTAAATCTCCTTCCTCATTACTTGGTCGCTTGTTTCTTGTTCGCGATGGTCTTTCTCTTACCTTTGCGGGTACGAGCGTTGGTCTTGGTTCTTTGACCGCGGACAGGAAGACCTTTCTTATGACGGATGCCACGATAGCAGCCGATTTCGGTGAGACGCTTGATATTCATTGCGACTTCACGGCGGAGGTCGCCTTCGGTCTTGTATTTGGCAATCTCCGTTCTTAAGGCGACGAGTTGATCATCGGTTAAATTCTTAACACGGATGTCTTCGCTCACGCCTGCATCTTTGCAGATTTTCTTTGCGGTTGTGTCGCCGATACCATAGATGTAGGTAAGGGAGATCACAACGCGTTTTTCATTAGGGATATCAACCCCATCAATACGTGCCATATTTTCGTTTACTCCTTAAATTAACCTTGTCTCTGCTTGTGCTTTGGGTTTGGGCAGATGCACATAACCACGCCATGACGGCGGATGATTTTGCACTTATCGCAGATCGGTTTGACGGATGGTCTGACTTTCATAGTGATTAAACTCCTTTTTGGGGAACTGTCGCCCCACGTCAATTTTTAAAACGGAATGTGATTCGCCCACGTGTTAAATCGTAAGGAGAGAATTGAACGGTGACTCTATCACCTGGGAGAATTCGGATGTAATGCATACGAATTTTTCCAGAAACGCAGGCTTGAACGACCGCGCCATTAGCCAATTGGACTTTGAAGTTAGCGTTTGGAAGACATTCCAAAACTTTGGCTTCTACTTCAATACAATCTTCTTTGCTCAATGGATTTTTCCTCCTTGCTCTAAAGTTAAGACCTCGAAACCATCTTTGGTTACAAGGATCGTATTCTCGTAATGGGCGTTGGGCTTGCCGTCTTTAGATACGGTGGTCCAACCATCCTTCATGGTTCTGAGTTTGTTAGAACCTTCCATGATCATCGGTTCTATCGCTAAGGTCATTCCTGCGCGAAGAATCGGACCGGTCCCTGCCGTGCCGTAGTTAGGGATGTAAGGATCTTCATGCATCTCCCTGCCGATGCCGTGCCCGGTGAATTCCAATGGGACAGAATATCCGTTTGATTCTGCCGTCATTTGAATCATGTGCTCGATATCGCCTAAGTGGACGCCTTCTTTGACTAATTTCAC
>OCTW013370724.1_pt1 | contig 42936 bp, 28 predicted proteins | sample 1539671 | NCBI WGS metagenome assembly OCTW01 (sample SAMN02144230, study PRJEB22623) | gut metagenome | biome: sheep rumen | host: Ovis aries | place: New Zealand
GCGCTTTATTATTCCCTCGAAACGTATGCCGAAGGTATTCTCCCATTCTTCCCTGCCATACAACTTCTCATTTTCTGAGAGAAATGAGTTGAGTTTGCCTTCAAGTTTCTCCTTGCTGTCATACTTCTCCGTATTCAAGTCAAGGTGCATCACGGGATGTACAGCCCAGTCCCAGTCTTCCTTCTGGTCTATCGCCAGTCCCTTGAACAACTCGCGTTTGCCAAGAAACAACGACTTTATCGTTGATAAAAGCAATGACTTACCGAAGCGGCGCGGACGGGACAGAAAATAGTAACGTCCTTCTGAGACAAGACGGTAAATATGTTCTGTCTTGTCTATGTATTCGTATCCGTCAATGCGGAGACTCTCAAAGTCTTGTATGCCAATAGGAAGTTTCATATTCTGGTTATTTGGGTGGGACTGTTCTTTATCTATTTGCAAAGTTACACTTTTTCCGTGAAACAACTGCTTTTTGCCATCATAAAAATATATAATTTAACAAGAAACGGTGTCATGACGCTATGCATGACACCGTTTCTTTTATTTATTCACAGATTATAATCTGCTTTTTCTTGCTCACTTTGCTTTTGCTAATGGTGCATCATTCCGAGACAGCACGCACACTGAAGCCGAAGTAACGACTATTGTAGCTCTGCGGATAGCCATCGCCGCTATAGAAGTACAGACAGAGAATGTATTTCTAAGGATTATAGGATTAAAGGATTTTGCAATGCTGAAGAACCGAAAACATAATAATCATATAATCCCCAAATCCCCAGGGATATAACATATAAGAGCGTAACGCACTATAATGCATGCTTTTCAAAAAAAACAAGGAGAACGTTTGAAATCTCAGGGTATTTTTGTAACTTTACAGGAGAATTTAATACTATCGGACTTATAAACAACATGAAACGAATCATCTTCATCACACTACTGACAACAATCCTCGCTGCATGTAAATCAAACAATGAGTATGAGAGTAACGGCATAGGTGCATCGCAAAGTATCTCACTAACCTCCTCTGACAGCATCATAAAGCCTACACGCAATTTCAATGATTTCACCATCAACATGTTTGACCATCTACACAAGGACATTGACAACAACTTTATCTGTTCTCCCTTAGGCGTGGCTTCACTCTTCCGCATAATACAAGACGGTGCAAGCGGCAAGACACAGAAAGAGTTGGGAATGGCGCTGGGCGTATCGTCAAAAGAAATCAGCGAGATAGCACTGGACCTGCAGGACGAAGACGGATACGCTATGGTAAAGATGGCAAACCTCCTTGCCGTCAACGATAGATACAAGGTGGAATCACAATATACGGAAGCCATGAAGGCTTTGTATGGAGCAAAGGTATCAAGAATGGATTTCAGCAACAGTAGCAGCGTGAATGAGATAAACGAATGGGTATATAAAAATACAGGAGGAATGATAGGTAAGATAATAGAGCAGCTTAGTAGCACCGCTATACTGTATGCCATCAACACCCTGTACTTCAACGGTCGTTGGGAGAACAAGTTTGAGGGGGATACCGAGAAACGAAAGTTCATTCAGGAAGATGGCAAGAAAACCATTGTTGACATGATGAACAACGAAAGCAAATATGCCTACGCATGTAACGACACTTTTCAGATCATACGCCTGCCATACAAGAATCGTTCTGGCATAGGACATAAGCAAAACAGGTTCTCCATGGTTATAATACTGCCGAGAAAAGGAAAGGTGCTTGACGACGTAATGGGGTATCTGCACCAGCACACCTTGCAGGATATATACCTTACGATGTCCACTCGAAAGGTGAATGTCATGATACCTAAGTTTAATACTGACTCTGAGTTGGATGTGCTTTCACTGCTGCGTAGCCTTGGCGTACGTCACCTTGGCGATTTATCCGGCATATCATCCGAAAAAATAGAGATTTCTGAATCAAAGCAGATAGCTAAGATAAGAGTCGATGAGGAAGGCACAGAGGCCGCAGCTGTGACAAGAACTGACATTGAACTGAAAGCTGCAGAGTCTATTGACGAGACGTATTTCTTTACTGCTGACCATCCTTTCATATATTTTATAGAGAATGAAGAAAGTGGCAAGATATACTTTATGGGCAAATTCATAAAGGGAAGGGATGCCAGCAGCGAAGAAATGGCAATCCTTGAGCATGATGATAATGACACAAGAACTGTAATTAAGCCTAAAGAGTATGATGCAAGCCACGTATTTGACGTAGTGGAGACTATGCCTTCGTTTCCTGGCGGAATAAAGGCCTTGCAAGAATATATGAAAAAGGAATTAGACAAATACAAAGATAAGACGCAGGGCAAATATGGCAGGGTAGTTATTCAATTCGTCGTTGACGAATCAGGCAATGTCACTGCCCCCAAAATAGCAAAAAGTGTAGAACCAGCAATCGACAAAGTGGCGATGAAGGTAATAAAGAACATGCCTAAATGGAATCCTGGATTTCACCACGGCAAATGCGTAAAGGTGCGCTATACTCTGCCTGTCACATTTCGCAATGACTTTCCTTAAAAAATATCTTCTATTTTAGATGCAATATAGGGGAACTCACTCAATGACGTTTTAGGAGCCTTTAGAAACAAATTACAATAATTTTCGTCACGAATTTCATTAATAATAATTAGGGGTAATTATTCTAATTATAACAATTCAGCGAATAATATCAAGGAGTGTCCTGTCGGACAGAAATCCTACTCTTTCAAATCTTTGTTACTTCTAATTTCTTTCTGAAATAAACTCATATAGACTCTAAGGATTATAGGAGTCAAGGATAAAGGCTGAATTAAGTCGATGCCTGGCGCAAAAATCCTATAATCCCAAAATCCGTAGAGACAGATACAGACAGAAAATGTATTTCTAAGGATTATAGGATTAAAGGATTTATGTTACAGAAAGGCGAAAGTATATCAATCCTAAAATCCATAGACAAAAGAAAAGTATTCTAAGGATTTAAGGAATTCAAACTACAGAAGAAGCAAAAAACAACTATCCTGAAATCCCAGGATCCATAGATGGAACGAACTACATAGAATAGGACATTTTTGTCATTGCTTGATGAAAATCATGTCAACGAAAAAACACAATCTAGAAGAAAATGAGGCATAAAAAACAATAAGGGGACGCGAAAAATCGATTTTTCGCGCCCCCTTTTTCGTGAAAGCTATCACTTTACGATGTGAAAGCATAGCTTTTAGAGTGTCATTCGATAGCTTTTACACCATGAAAGCATAGCTTTTACAGGGCAAAAACTACCGTTTTTTTATGCTTTTTTATATCCTACTACTGATTATCAAGCAGTTACAACCATCCGTAGATTTCGCTGTACGCGACCAGCGGGAAATAATTTTGAAATATCGCAAGCACGAGGCGTTAACGGAAGGATGCAAATAGGACATTTTAGCGATTTGGCCTTTTTCCGTCTTACAGAAAAGCGACGGTGAGTCCTGCCATCACGATAGAGACCATAGACATCAGTTTGATGAGGATGTTGAGCGACGGACCAGACGTATCCTTGAACGGGTCGCCCACGGTGTCGCCTACCACGGTGGCCTTGTGGCACTCAGAGCCCTTGCCACCGAAGTTGCCTTCCTCTACCATCTTCTTGGCATTGTCCCATGCACCACCAGCATTACTCATGAAGATAGCCAGCGTGAAACCTGCTGCCAGTCCGCCTACGAGCAGTCCCAATACACCAGCCACGCCGAGCAATACGCCCACGAGGATAGGTATGATGATGGCGAGCAGTGATGGGAATATCATCTCACGCTGGGCAGAGCGAGTGGAAATCTCCACGCAACGTCCGTAGTCAGGCGTAGCCTTACCCTCAAGTATGCCGGCAATCTCACGGAACTGACGGCGCACCTCCTTCACCATGTCCTCAGCGGCACGGCCTACGGCACCCATGGTGATACCAGAGAAGAGGAATGCTGCCATGGCACCGATGAACACACCCACGATAACCTTCGGGTTCATGAGGTTTACCTGGAAGTAGTTCATGAAGGCTGGTATGTCCTGTATCTGTGTAAGAATGTCAGCCATGTGCTGGTCACCGGCAGCTGCCAGTCGTTGCACAGCCTCCTTTATCTCTTCAATGTAAGAGGCAAGCAGAGCCAATGCGGTCAGGGCAGCAGAGCCGATAGCGAATCCCTTGCCGGTAGCGGCGGTGGTGTTACCCAGTGCGTCAAGAGCGTCAGTGCGCTTACGCACCTCCTCGCCCAGTTCGCTCATCTCAGCGTTACCGCCGGCATTGTCGGCTATCGGACCGTAAGCGTCTGTTGCCAGTGTGATGCCCAGTGTAGAGAGCATACCCACGGCAGCGATGCCCACGCCGTACAGACCTTTTGACAGAGCCTGTGCGTTGACGTCAAGGTCAAAGCCGTTGGCACAGAGATAACTCAGCATGATAGCCACAGAGATGGTCACCACAGGTATCATGGTAGATATCATACCCGTACCCACACCTTTTATTATAACGGTGGCGGCACCAGTCTGTGACGCTGCGCTTATCTCCTGTGTAGGCTTGTAAGAGTGTGAGGTGTAATACTCCGTAGCCTGACCTATGATGACACCAGCCAACAGGCCTACAATAACGGAGCAAGAGATGTATATCCAGTTCTCTATGCCAAGCAGGTAGAGTATGGCAAACGTAGCCACTGCAATGAGGCATGCGCTGACGTTAGTGCCCAGTCCCAGCGAGTGGAGCAGTTGCTTCATGCCTGCGCCCTCCTCAGTGCGTACGAGGAAGATGCCGAAGAGTGAGAGGAATATGCCCACTGCAGCTATTATCATAGGTGCTATGACATACTGCAGCTGCATCTGTGTACCCAGATAAGCCGTTGCACCCAGTGCTGCGGTTGACAGTATTGAGCCGCAGTAGCTCTCATAGAGGTCGGCACCCATGCCAGCCACGTCACCTACGTTGTCGCCTACGTTATCGGCTATGGTTGCAGGGTTGCGAGGGTCATCCTCTGGGATGTCTGCCTCCACCTTGCCCACGATGTCGGCACCCACATCGGCAGCCTTGGTGTATATGCCGCCGCCCACACGTGCGAAGAGTGCCTGTGTGGAAGCACCCATACCGAATGTCAGCATGGTGGTGGTTATGGTAATAAGGCTGTCAACGCCAGCCATATTGAGCACTAAAAACCAGATGGCGATATCGAGCAGTCCGAGGCCTACCACGGTAAGTCCCATTACGGCACCTGAACGGAAAGCCACCTTCAGTCCGGCATTGAGACTCTGACGCGCTGCGTTGGCTGTACGTGCAGAAGCGTATGTGGCGGTCTTCATACCGAAGAAACCTGCCAGGCCAGAGAACAGACCGCCCGTAAGGAATGCGAACGGCACCCATGGGTTCTGCAACTGGAAGCCGTAAGCCATGATGGCGAAGATAACGGCGAGGACTATGAATACTATGGTTACCACCTTGTACTGCTGCTTGAGGTATGCCATGGCGCCCTTGCGCACGTGCAGGGCTATCTCTTTCATGCGGTCAGTACCCTCATCTGCCTTCTTCATCTGAAGGTAGAAATATAGTGCCATGCCCAGCGCTACCAGTGACGCTACGGGCACGAGCCAGAAGACTTCAGGAATGTTGTTCATTGTTTTATTTAGTAGTTTTTAGGAGGTAAGGAAGTAAGAAGTTAAGGAGTTAAGGAGTTAAGACAATACGGGGACTAAGTGTAAGCAGTCAGGCACATTTGTCCTAACTCCTTAACTTCTTAACTCCTGAAATTCATTTTTTCAGTTTACTCCAAATCCACAATACGAGGGCAGCACCCACTGTAGCAGTAATCAGCGCACCCAGCCATGAAGGCGCACCGCCCATGTTGATGCCGAGGATTCCAAAGAGCCAACCACCTACGAAACCACCTACTACACCGAGCAGAAGATTAATGAGACAGCCGTTGCCACTCTGGTTTGTCAACTTGCCGGCAATAGCTCCGGCGAGAATTCCAATGATAATACTGATAATAAGTTCAATCATAGTTAGTATAGAATTAAAGATTAAATAATAATTTGGTCATTCGAACCCCACCCCGTCCCTCCCATGGGGAGGATGATGCGAAGCAGGGGTAAATCTCATTAAGGGGAATACGCTGTCTGTCGTTTGCCCCCTCCTTGGGGAGAGTCAAGGTGAGTCTTACCACGATGACGTAATAAGATACAACACCACATTGAACAGCAGGAACTCCACTAGCATTATTGCTGGCACGCCTACCACAAACAAGTGGTGCTTGGTCTTATGACGCAAGCCCCACATACCAGCCAGCGCCCCTACTCCACCAAAGGCAGCCACCAAGCCCAGCAAGGCTCTCTCGCTGATGCGCCATCCTCCGTGCTGCGACTGCCACTTGTCATAACCGTATATCACGAAAGTGACGACGTTGATGACTATAAGGTATATTAAAATTGTCTTCATCTGTAACGGCAAAGTTACGAAAAAACAATATAAACGCCAAATTTTGTCTGTGCTTTTTTACTCTGCGCCTCACTGCGCTGACCGCCTCATGTACTCAGAAGGAGTAACGCCATACTCTGCCTTGAAGTTCTCAGAGAAACGCTTGGGCGAGCTGTAACCTACGGCATAGGCTATCTCTGACACCTGCATCTGCGAGCGCTCAAGCAACTGACACGCACGCTTCAACCTTATGGAGCGCATAAAGTCATGAGGACTCTGGCCGGTGATGTTCATCATCTTCTTATACAGGTTGGCACGAGACATGCTGAGGTCTGAGCTGAGCTGCTCCACGCTGTAGTCGCTGTCGGCCATGTGTTCCTCCACCAACGTCAGCGCCTTCTGCACAAACTGTTCATCAAGCGGCGTGATGGTTATCTCTGAGGGGTTGACCTCCACCTTCTTGCGGAACATCTCGTGGCTCTGCTGCTGCCACTCTATAAACTTGTCTATGCGCAGCAAGAGGTGCTCCATATTGAAAGGCTTGGTGAGATAGTCGTCGGCACCCAGTTTCAGTCCGCTGACAATGTCGCGGTCTGTCTGCTTGGCGGTAAGCATGATGACTGGTATATGAGACAACTGTATGTCAGTCTTTACACGTCTGGTCAGTTCCATGCCGTCCATGCGCGGCATCATGATATCGGTGACTATCAGCGTCACCTCATTAGCCTTCAAGCACTCCAGCGCCTCCACGCCGTCAGGGGCCTCGAGTATCTCATAGTTCTTACCAGCATACGCAGTGCGCAGACTGTCAACGATGAACGTGCGCAAGTCATTGTTGTCATCCACCACGAGTATGCACTGCTTTACGTCATCAGCCTTCACTGGAGCAGCAAGGGCATCGGCATCCGGTTGACGCTGCATGTCTTCCTGTCCGCCCTCCTGCACGTTCTCCTGTCGGTCTATCACCAAGGTGAACACAGCGCCCTGCGGCTCATTGTCGGTAACGGTGATGGTGCCGCCATGCATACGCACATATTCACTTACGATATGCAAGCCTATGCCACTGCCAGCCTTGGCATCATCGGTACGCACCTGATAGAAGCGCTGGAAGATGCGAGACTTGTCGGCATCGCTCACGCCACAGCCAGTGTCGGCAACGGAGATACGCAATTGCTGGTCTGCCGCCAACGTCACCTTTACGCTGCCGCCGTCGGGAGTGTACTTCAGTGCATTGGACAGCAGGTTATACATTATCTTATTCAGTTTCTCAGCGTCAACAGTGAAATACAGGTGCTCACGCTGTGACTCGTAACTGAGGGCTATCCCCCTCTCCCTGGCATAGTCTTGGAATGACAGACAAATATTACCTACATACTGCGCCACGTCAATGGACTGCAGAGTCAGTTTCTCCGCACCTACGTCAAGGCGGCGGAAGTCAAGCAACGTGCTTACCTGATTATACAACAGTTCTGCATTACGATATACCATCCTCAGCTTGTCCCTCAGTTTGGCATTGTCTTGTCCTGTAAGCTCGGCGATGATGGTCTGCAGCGGACTGATGATGAGCGTAAGCGGCGTACGCAGGTCATGGCTTATATTAGTGAAGAAGCGCAGTTTCATCTCAGACAGCTGTGCCTGCTGTGCCTGCTCCATCTGTCGGCGCTGTTCCTCTATACGACGGTGGTGACGGTTATGCACAAAGCGGTATATCATATATATAGCCACACCAGCCAGCAGCAAGTAGAACAGTTGCATCCACCATGACAGGTAGAACGGCGGTGACACCTTTATGCGCAGCGTAGTAACCTCACCCCAGTCACCATTCTCATCAGCCGCCTTCACCTCAAGGGTGTATGAGCCGTGAGTGAGGGAGAAGAACTCTATCTTGTTCTTGTCGGTATATACCCAGTCCTTACCGAGCTCCTTGACACGGTAAGCATAGAGCACCCTGCCGGCACTTGACAAATCGCCGGTGAAAAAGCGCAGCACTATCTGGTAATCATCATACGCGAGCCGCAACACTTCGGAGTCGACAGGCACCGTACGTCCGCCCACCGTCACCTCTGACAACGTGAGCTTCGGACGGCTCTTGTTAGAGTACATCACCTGAGGCGAGATGCGGGTATAGCCGTCACTGCCGCCCATCAGCACGTCGCCCTGAGGACTCAGCGTGGCAGCGAAGGTGTTGAAATAGTCATTATACAATCCCTCATTGCCATAGAAGTTATGAGTGACATAACCGTCCTTTGACATCTGTACGCACGACAAGCCATGGCTGGTGCTCAGCCACATATTGCCCTGCTTATCCTGTACTATGCTCTTTACATTATTGTCAAAGAGTCCGTTGGTATCGTCTATGTAAGATATGCTGTCTTTCTTTATATCAAGCACGCTCACGCCAGTGGCGTGGGCCACCCACAGAGCATCGCGGCTGCGGTCATAGCACAACGACACCACCGCGGGCTGCAACAGTTTCTGCGTACCCTTGCGGTTGCCAGTAAGGCAGCGTGACTTCTTGCTGTCTGTGTCATATACCCACACGCCGTAATACGAACCGATATACATGGTGTGGCGGCCATCAAAGGCAAGCGACAGACCTTGTATGGACTGCTTGCCCATCATCACGGTCTCTGCACGCCCGGTAACGGGGGAGAAGACCGACAGCTGACCAAATCCTGACGCTATCCACACCTTGTTATGGTTATCCTCTGCCAACTGCCATACGGCATCGTTGGTCAGTGCACCACCCTCACGTGTATATATATTCTCTACGGAGGAGCCGCGCATCTTATACAGTCCACCGTTATATGTGCCTACCCACACTGTGCCGTCATGGGTTTCGAGGAGTGACGATATGGTAATATCGGGCAATGCAGCCTTGACGTATGTATTGTCACTATGCTCTATATATACACCGCCGCCGTCAGTACCCAGCCACAGGTTGCCGTGGCGGTCATACATCATGGTACTGATATCGCCGAAGTGGCGGCCGCCGCTTTGGAACAATGCGCGGCGCGAGTAACTGTATGACACGCCCGACTTAAAATGTCCAAGCCACATGGTGCCGTGACGGTCTGAGGTGATGCACGTCACATTGTCTGAGGCTATGGAGGTGGCATCATTACGGTCATTACGCAGATGTTCCGTGCTGTTTTTCTGCTTGTCATACACGAATACGCCGTTATGGTCGGTTGCCACCCAAAGGCGACCTCTGCCATCGTCATAGATATCACGTATGGCATTGGAACCTCCGCCATGGGGGATGTCCAGTTGGACACCCTTGTAGTGATAGATGCCCTCATTGACAGTAGAGTATATCCACAGGGAGTTCTCTGAGTCCACATACAGGCGCAGGTGCTTGCCTCTCATATTCGCTGGCAGTGCAACAGGCGCTATGCCACCCGTCTTGGCGAGGAAACGCCATACCCTCTGCTCATCACACAGGTACAAACCCTCGGCACAGTCAACGATATGCCACTGACTACCCTTCATGCTCAGTTTCACCTTCCACTGACGGTTCTCACCTGTCTTACAATTGTGGTAACACACCTTGCCATCGCCGGCAAACCACAGGTTACCCCATCCGTCAACAGTCATGGCACTCTCTGCCGAGACATTGAGGCCCAGGGACTTCAGGTATTGCCGGTTGTCGGCATGAAAGGTCTGGCTGCGCATATCATAGCGGACCATGCCGTTGTCATACCTTATCCATATATTACCGGCGGCATCCTCTCGCAAACTGTGTATGTTGGCTGCCGGCAGCGTACGCTCCACATCGAAATAGCGGAACACGCTGACATCATAGCCGTCATAGCGGTTCAGACCCATAGACGTACCTACCCACAACATGCCACGACTGTCAACCAGCATAGTGTTGACAGTATTGCTTGACAATCCCTGCTTTACTCCCAGATTATGAAAAGAAAAAGCTGCTGCCCTGAGCCCGCCAAACGATGTGAGAGCACAGAGCAACAGCCATATTTTAAGACGTAATGTCATCTTCGTATGTTTATCAATAGTATTCCGCTTTGTTATATAACGCTGGTAATGCTGTGTTTATTGCATTATATCAGACGTTACCGCCCGTCATTCATTTCATCCATGTGCCGGCAGCTACGCCTGCGAGTATTCCATCCATGGCATTCTGACCTACAATGCTCTTAGATGCGCGGCCTATGATGGTAGATGAACCACTCTCCTTGCCCAGTCCGGCAACGTCGTTGGTGTCCCATGCGAATGCCACGATACCGTTGTTGGTGGCATACTCATTGACACACTGGTAGAATGCCTTCACTGAAGCGTTATGCTTAGCCTGGTCACCACCTGTGATGGTACGCTGCAAGCCGGCATACTCGCCGATGATTACAGGGAAGCCCTTAGAGGTGAAAGCGGTCTTGAGGTTGCCAAACTGCTCCTGTATGTAGCTCTCCTCGCCCCATGTGGCGTTGTGGTTGGTGCTGTGGTTACCATTGCCCCAGTAGTAGTAGGCGTTGTCACCTGAAGCATCGAATGTGCCGCAGAACTGACCTGGGTCATAGAAGTGTACCTCGACCATGAGTTTGCCGGCTTCCTCTGGCAATGAGCTTGCAGGCATGTAGTTTACGGTAGAAGCGATGTTTACGCTTGGACCCTGCACTACGAGTATGCGGTTGGCATTGTTGCCGCCAGTGGCACGTACAGCCTCAACGAAAGCCTTGTTATACTTCAAGAGTATCGGGGTAAGTGCCTCATGGCGAGAGCTGAAGAGGTTATATTCCTGGAAAGGCTCGTTAAGACCAGCGAAGATGACGTGCTCGTCATAGCCCTTGAAGGCCTCTGCTATGCGTGTCCACAGGCTCTTCATTGTGACAATCTTCGCATTAATTTCATCATCGGTCATGGCGCGGAATGAAGAAGTGCTGCTTGTGAAGCCCTGCACCTCTATCCAACCACCGTCCCAGTGGTCATTGAGCACTACATAGAGGCCATCATCCACGCAGTAGTCAACGATCTGCTTTACGCGAGCCATCCATGCAGCATCAATCTGAGGGTCAGCCACGGTGCCGCCGCTGACGTGACCGCATATCCATGAGCATGGTATGCGCACTGACTTGAAGCCGGCAGCCTTCACAGCATCAATGACTTCCTTGGTGGTCGTGGTTGGCTGCCATCCAGTCTCTGAGCCTGTGCCGCCATTGTTATTAAAGAGGTTGTTGGCGTCGCACGCCTCAAGGGTGTTGCCGAGGTTCCAGCCCGGGTACATCAACTTTGCAATATCAGCTGCAGTTGCGGTAATACTGCTTGTTACACCCTGTTGGTTTATTGTAATTGTTTCTACTACGTCACCATAAGTTAAAGTAACAGATGCAGTACGCTCTACACTAATATTTTCTTCGACATTAAGTTGAATAATGCCATCAGCCATATTGGCACGTGTCTTTTCTAACAATGTTACCCATGAAACATTACTGTTTACAGTACCGTCCACATTTGTTTTCATAGCGACGGTTACAATACCTCCATCAGCATCTACTTCATAAGTGGTTTGTTCTACCAATAGGCCATCCTTGGCAGTTTGTGTAACAGTAAACGTCTTTGTCTGATTACCTGCAACAACCTTAATCTCTGCTGTACGGTCTGACGTATCAGGATTAGGTTGCGCAGTTAACTTTACAGATGTATTACCTAACTGTGTGCGTGTACCAGTCTCTACCGTCAGCCATGAAGCTGTTGTTGTTGCTGTAGGCTGTGAACTTGATTGTACAGTTACTTTGGCTGTACCGCCAGTCTTTGATATCAAAGATGGTACATTAACGACATTTACATCTCCACTATATCCCTCTACTGTATCATCGTCTTTGCTGCAAGCCACCAACGTAAGTGATATGCAGAAAAACACTACTGCTAAATATAAGAATCTCTTCATAGACTTTCCTTTAACTTGTTTTTCAATTCTTTTTCTGATATATCTCCCCCTATTGATTTACCATTTCTGTCAAAAAGTCGCATTGACGGAATAGTTATGATCTTGTACTTCTCTATCAATGCAGATTGCAAGGTTTTATTATCATATACCGCAGTCCACGGCAATTCTTTCGCCACATTGCGCCATGCATCTGCATCCTCGCTCATACAAACCTGATATATCTGTAATCCCTGAGATGCAAACTGATCATATACTTCACGAAGCAATGCCTGATGAGGACTATTAACCTGTGGTACTTCATACAGCACATCCATCAACACCACACTACCATGCATCTGCTCTATACTGCGCTCATTACCATTTGCATCCGTCAGCATCACTTCCGTGGTAGAGTCGACGCTCTGTTCTGTCAATGCGCCTTTGGCTCCGGATGATGTTTTCTTATCACTACCAGCATTGCATGAACAGAAGAAGCACAACAGTATTAAGTATGTAAGCGGAAAGTAAGTGGCGCACTTACGCCACCCACTCCCCGCATTATGTGTATTGTTCATTATTCTTGATATATTCCAAGTATCGTAACTGTAGCGTCAGGATATGACGTATGTATTCCTGGTAAATCAATGTACCAGCAGTTTGCACCTGTAACAGTGGCAGGATAGGTTACAGTATAGACACCATTACCATTTATTTTCAAAGGCTTAGCGCCATACCAGTTCCAATTGCCATCACATATTTGTGAAGCAACATCGCAGGTGGCATCATCTGTTAAGCCTTCCACTTTGAACGTAACAGAGAGATACTGGTCTGCTTTTATCTGGCTTACATCCATGAATGGGTCATCCGTAGAACCAGAATCATCCCAAGGGTTGTAAGTATCAATACGCAGGTTACCGTTATCCTCAAAGTCTCCTACGAATAGTTTTGAGTTATCAAAGTCAAGCTTCACACCTGGAAAATCCAAGACAATCTTCTTTATGGTAACATTGATATTCTCAGCACCTACCATATCAGACAATCCAATGAGGTCATAATACCAACAGTTCACGCCAGAACCATTGCCTATAATCTTGAATGAATACTCGCCATCGCCACTGATAGTAATCTTCTCTGTATCAAATTCCCAACTCCAATTACCGTCAGCAAAGCCACCAGAGCCTATTGTTGTAGCATCACCTATACCTGTTATCTCAAATACTACAGTGAGTGCCTCGCCAAACTTCAAATCTGAAGGATTAAAGCATGGATCGTCTGTTGAATTTGAACCATCCCAAGGATTGTAGAAAGCCAAACGATAATTGCCGTTACCCTCAAAATCGCCCTGTTTTAGTTTACTATTATCAAAAGCAAGCTCAGGTGCTGTCTCTGGCTTACGAACTGTACGTACAGACAAACCAAGACTACGTAATGACACACCTACAGTAGCCTCTGAACTTAAATGCAGCGTCTTAACATAGTTATTGTTTACTGTGCTTACTTCACCTGTCCAATAGAAACCCTCTGCAGCAGTCTGTATTACTTCTCCTTCGCGATAACCAGCAAAAGGTAAGAATATTGAGTTACCATTGGCAGCAGTAAAGCGTATGCCACCATCTTCTACCGTCTGTGTAGTTGACGCCAGCAACTCCTGAACCTGTGCCTCCGTTGGCGTTGAACTTTTCTTGTTTGACTCGCCTTCGATGTCTAATCCATTTACGATATCAGCTGCAGTTGCTGAGATATTCTCAGCTGTGTATGCGTTGATATCACTAGAATAGTTAAGACCTGATTGGTCACCATATCCAATGAAAGCACCTGCTTCGGTTTCGGTCTCAGCACCAATGTTACACTTTGCCCATAGTACAGACAAACCTAAGTCAACATATTCCATCACCTGTGCATCCATTGTGAAGCTCTGCACATTTCCCTTTACTATAGTGCTACCTATCTTTGTATAGGCGGTATAGTAATAAGTCTTGCCAGGTAACAGTCCGCTGACTTCCTTTGAGAAAGAAGCGGCCTCGGTCTCCACAGGTATTGTAACATTATTACCTGTAGCATCTTCAGTGTCAGACAAGATGAAGCCACACTCTACATTAGAGAGAATATCATCTGCATCTGCTACCTTACCAAGCAGCGTAATCTTTGTTGCGCTTTTACCTTCTACTTCAAGAGTCGTCACAGTAGAGTTGGTACAAGTAAAACTCTTCGTCGTACCATATTTAGTCACTTTGCCTTGCAATGTAACAAATTGTGCATAGTAATATGTCTTGCCAACAGTGAGTCCCTTAATCTCACTCGTTACCGTACCATTATCATTGATAGTACCATTAACCTTTGTGCCACCTTGTACCCCTGCTTCCGTCTCTGCATATACTACACCTACGGTATAAGATGAGGCATTCACCTCCGAAAGGTCTTTCACCGTGCCTGTGGTAACAGCGGAATAGGCTGTTGTGACAGCATCGCCAGTGGTAACTTCTGATATAATATCGCCAACAGCAGGACTATAGTCCATCTCGTCGCTACACGCTGTGAGGCATAATCCCACAAGCAGTGCTAATGATTTAACAATATACTTTTTCATACGTCTTAATCCATCATTATTGAGTTAATAGTTACAGTCACACCCGTAAGTTTGTGATCTACCATATTCTCGTTAAGGTTGAAATCTGGCAATTGCGACTGAGCATTTTGTGCGTCAATACAGAATACAAGGTTCTCAGTAGCAGGTGACTTCGCGGTAACAGTAACGGTGTATGTACCATCACCCTTGAACTTAAAGTCATTTACTCCAGATTTAGGTTCCCACAAGTCTGCACCGCTAATCATCACAAATGCGTCTACTTCATTATCAAATGTTCCTAAGCCGCTTACTGTGAAGTTGATTACCATCTGTTTCTTAAAGAATACCTCATTAGAATTTACAGGAGGATTAGCAGCCGTACCTGAGCCCCAGCAGTTAAATATTTCTATACGGAAGTTTCCTTTACCTTCAATGTCACCATAATGTAGCAATGAACTATTACAAGCAACGGCACGTGACTCTTGTCCACCAGCAACAAACTTTGTAATATGGTAAGTAAGGTATTCATAAGCATTTCCTTGTGCATCATACTGCTTTGAACCTATGTATATGTCAGTGATATCACCCGTTAGAGGATCTACATCATAGTTTATAACCTGTAGTTCATTCTTCTTGTTACCAAACTTCAAATCACTATTAGCTGCGACATTGAACCAAGGAAGTGATGCCCCACTGAATGTCATCTTACCATTATCGTCAAGGCTATAAGTCAAGGTCGTTGTATTGCCAGAAGGGTCTGTCAATTCAAGTGACTTCGTAGAAGAATTAAACTTAAAGATAACGTCAGATAAATCAATTTGTCCATAATCTTCTGCACTACGTCCGATTGCACTACCGTTGAGCGTATTCCATGCTATTGGTTCTGTATCAGCAAACATATATGTTGTTGTCAGCTGATTGAATGGCTCAAAGTAGTCGTTAAATGTGCGATTCAATGTTACATCGTCGCTCCAACAACTCTGACACTGAGCATTATTTGAGAACGTCAGCTTTCCACAGGCATTACACTTATACTGATGTTTCAGATGAATCGTATTATCTACAGTTGGTTGATAGTTATCTGCCCATTCTTTTGTTACGTAGTTGAATACTTCAATCCATTCACCACCCCAACTACCTGGGATACGCGTATATGCAACACGCATATGGTTTTCATCTATTTCCACTATCTGCATATTCTGGCGCCATGTATCTCTACGTTCTGTCCATCCGTCTGGGTGCATCAAATCTGCATCAACAAGGGTCAGAGTGAGCAAATCCTCATTCAAGTTGAAAAGACCTTCCTGAGTCTCGCCTGTATCACCATTATAGTAAGAATAGCCAGCACGTCCTACAAGGTCAAATGTCATAGTACTTGCAAAATTAGCACTCGTATGATTTACGCCTGGATCCCAGTTTGGTACAAACAGTGACTCTCCTGAAGCTATATTATAATACAATTTACGACAGAGATCTGGGTTATCATCTGGGCTACCATAGGTAAACTCACCTGTACCATAACCATATTGACCATTATCATACACCCACGTTTTAGAGCCACCAGCACCTCCTGCAATGTACTCCCATACTGTGCCTGAAATAAAGTCTGCACAGAAGTCGCTGATAGTAAACTCGACAGGTTCACCAAATACGACTCCGGCACTCGTCTCTACACCAAACTTTACAGTGTATGTTCCCGCAAAAGGCATTTTAAGAGTAACCTCTGGTTCCTGTGAACGTCCCTGCGGATGCTCCCAAAGTACTGTGTATTTAGCCCCCATGAGACTCTTCAGATATATAATGTTCGGATTGTCAGCGTCATGTTCTATTGTGAACGCTACACCCTCTGCAAGGTCATCAGGCGATACCGTCTGACCACCTAGGCTGAACTCGTCGGGCGAGCAGCCTGTCATTATTGCTGATAAAAACAATAATGCAGTGAATATTATATTTTTTGTTTTCATTGTTTCTAATGTTTAGTTCTTACTTCCAACCTTCATTTTGTTTCAGCACGTAGTTAGAACGTGTAATCTGATTGTTTGGTATCTGACAGAGACCTTTCTTTGCCTTAATATTATCAGCAATGATATTGACTGTCGCGGCAACTCCGCCATCCTTTACCTGAGCACTACAAGCGATAGTATTTGCAGCCTTGTCTATTCCCTGACGCAACAAGTCATAGTAACGGATGCCCTCAAATGCGAATTCCAAACGACGCTCTTTCATTATAGCATCTTCCGAAACAGTCACTTCACTATAGTTGCTGTTAATATTGCCATTATCTTCACGGTAAGCACGCTCACGCACCATATTAAAATATCGTTGTGCATCTGGTGCTCCTAATTCCGCAGCCATCAACAATACATCTGCATAACGAAGAATGATAACATCCTGCCACTGCTCAGTCATAGCGTCACCAACAGTTACGCCCCATGCAAATGGTAATGGTGTACAATCGGTAGTTGCCATTGGAGTATATTTCTTAACATAGTAACCTGTATATTGACGTTGGTCGGCTATGCAATCCTCAAAGCCCTCTTTCTGTTCAATACCCTCGCCGACTACATCAATTACTGAAGCTGCCTTGCGTTGATCACCTACACCATAAGCTTTCACCAATTCTGGGTTAACAGTGCAAATACCCCATCCGTAACCATAAGGTGAGCAGTCTATGGTTTGAATACCACGCAAACCAATGTTTACAATCCAACGGTTACCATCATTATTTCCATTGTAATCCTGAGTGTCATTACACTTCATAGAGATTATAAACTCTTTATTACCCTGCCCAGCGAAAGTTGAACTTGCAAGCCAATCCTCATATGAGTAACTTTCCTCAGAACCGACAGTGATTGGTCCGCTTGACGCTGCTGGCCATAGATTCTTAAAGTTCTCTACTAAACCGAATTCACCAGAACCAATTATGTCCAAACAAGCATCAAGTGCGTCTTGCTTAGTGCATCCTGCAGGTTCTTTACCAAAGCGTCCTTTATAGAATAAATATGCGCGAGCAAGTATGCCTTCTGCTCCATATTTCGTTACGTGACCATCGTTTGAAGCTGCGTTAGCCTTTGGATAAGCATCGGCAGGTATATTCTCAATGGCAAACTTCAAATCACGGAATATAAGGTCATAGACCGCATCGGGATCTGCCTGTGGTACATTAGCCTGCGTTGCTTTTTCTATAAGTGGTATATTCTCAAACATACGCACCATATCGAAATAACATAATGCTCGCAGCGCATGCGCCTCGCCCAAATATGTACCTTTCTTCGCAGCACTTGTCCACTGTATGTTATCACCCTTCTCTATGAGTGTATTACAACGGAAAATAGCAGCATAATATGCCTTCCAGTCGTTCTCCCATAGATTAGTGTAAGATGGTGCTTGTGACAAGTCAAACTGGTCTACTACATTATAGTTAGTAGCATCTCCAACACCCGCACCGGCAAAACATTCGTCACTTTGCATCATTGCTGACATTACGATTGGAATACTACCCGTTGATGTTGTCTCGCGCCATCCAGCATAGCAACCTATAAGTGCGCGATAAGCATCACTCTCCGTTTTATAGAAAGTTTCGGAGTTTCCCTCTGTAATACTCTCTACGTCAAGAAAGCTATCAGAACAGCCCGTCATCATCATGGCTACCATTCCGTATGCTATTATATTTAATTTTATTTTCATTGTCTTAGAAATTTTAGAATTTTACATTCAGGCCAAAGAGGAATGTGCGTGGACGTGGATAATAGCCTACGTCAACACCTGATACCCAACTATCAGTTCCATAACCAATCTCTGGATCCATTCCATTATACTTTGTAAATGTGAAGAGGTTCTGTACCTGGAAATACAAACGTAACTGGTTAATGAACTTACACTTTATTATATCAGAAAAATCGTAGCCCACTGTAACATCAGAGATACGCAGATAATCACCATCATGTAGATAGAGATCAGAGAAATCCCAATTTATATTATTTTCTGTCACACGTGGTATCTTGTTTGATGTTCCCTCACCTGTCCAGCGTGAGAGTATCTCTGTTGTATAGTTTGCCTTTGTATTTGCATGATTTCGATAGGTCTGTACAATCTTGTACCCCGCAGCTCCGCTTGCAGTAATAGAGAAGTCCAACTTTTTCCAGTAAAGTGCTATATTAAAGCCAAAGCTAAACTTAGGCATACCATTACCAAGGTCAACTTTATCGTTCTCATCAATCACGCCGTCATGGTTTACGTCAATATATTTCACGTCACCAGGCTGTACGTCTTTCTGCTTTATACCGTTACCAGCACTTATCCAGTCAGCAATCTCTTGTTTGTTCTGGAAAATTCCAGCAGTCTTGTATCCCCAGAAATATCCTATCGGATGACCGTTCTGTGCACGATAGAATTCATCTGAGTTGTCATAAAGCATATTGGTCTTACCATGTATTATTCCGTCTTCATTAGGAATGTTGCCAACTTCATTATGATTATATGCTACGTTGGCACCCAAATGATAACGTAAATCTTTGTTGATATGATCGTCCCAAGTCATCGCAAACTCATATCCTCGGTTCTTCACATCACCTCCATTGATATAAGGCGCTCCTGTACCAGCGGTGTCAAGGATAGGTGCAACAACAAGCCAATCTTTTGTTGACTTCCAGTAAAGGTCAAAGTTTACACCTAAACGACTGTCGAGAAAACGTGCGTCTATACCTATGTTTGTCTGTTGTGAGGTTTCCCATGTCACATCGTAGTTTGCCAAGCGACTTGGGTATGCTCCCCAGTTTGCAGACTGAGCTGTAGCACCCATGCCTGTGCCAAACTTATAATGTGTGTTACTTGTGGTGATAGGTGCTAAATATTGATAATTGCTAATATTCTGATTACCCACCTGACCCCAGCTTGCACGCAGTTTCAAATAGTCAAGCCATGACTTTGTATTTTGCATAAATTTCTCATTAGAGATAGTCCATCCAGCACTGAATGATGGGAACCAACCAAAGCGATGTCCGCTGGCAAAACGACTTGAGCCATCAGCACGCAATGTAGCATTGAACATATAAGTCTCTTTATAGTTCCAGCCAAATCGTGCGAAATAACTTACGCTGCGACTCTTATCGTGTGGTGCTCCCTTAGCTGCCAATCCCTCATCTGTAGAACTACCCGTACCATTAGTCACGTACGCATGCATCCAGTCATTATTCTTCAGCATACCATTGGCTGCATACAAACTGGTGCCCTCATAACGATAGCTTTCCATACCAAGTAATGCGTTGAACATGTGATTATCTTTCACTGTCCAGTCATAAGACACCGTGTTTGTCCATGTCATACCCAGGCCGTGTCCCATACTCTGAGTTGCTTGATCCATATTGTCATTATAGGTATAACTTGAGAAATGGTAATATGGCTTATATGTGCGGCTCTCGCTGGTAGAGTAAACAGTACCTAATGTTGACTTGTACTTCAGGTTCTTGATGATTTCCCATTCAAGATAGATATTGCCTGTAAACGTTACATTACGGTTGTCACTATTATTGTTAACCATCATCAAGCCATAAGGATTACCTTGCTCCTTCCACCATGAATCATTTGTTGTATCGTAATATGGTACACCATATATATTGTTGTCACCATAGATAGGAACAATAGGAGCTGCGGCAAAGGCTCCACGCAGAGAGTTGTTATACTGATCGCCAACACTAACACCGTGATTATTCTTATATACGACACCCAGCTGCTCCCCTATGCGAACTGCCTTGTTTATTTGATGATCGGAGTTAATACGGAAATTATAGCGTTTATAGTCTGATACCTCAGAACCACCTACCACGCCTTCTTGATCCATATATCCAAATGACAGGGCATAAGTAGATTTTTTGCTACCGCCAGTGATACCGAGATTAACGCTACGAGTAAGAGCGTTGTCATGAAGCATCTCGTTCATCCAATCTGAATCGTACATATTACCATTTGCATCATAGTTGGTGGTGTATTTCGTCCAATCAATAGCACCATTACCAGAGTTAAGCGATGCTTCATTCATGATAGCCTTGTACTCGTCACGGTTAAGAAGATCCACCTTACGTCCTACAGACTGCCAACCAATGTAGGCATCAAGATTGATGCGCGTCCTACCTTCGCTACCACGTTTTGTCGTTACGAGTACGACACCGTTGGCTGCCTGTGCACCGTAGATGGCTGCAGACGCAGCATCTTTTAAGATGTCAATGCGTTCGATGTCGGCAGGGTTTACTGTTGAGATGTCACCACCGACTCCATCTATAAGGTATAGAGGCTCTGCATTACCTACGGTTCCAAGACCACGTATTACTACCTTCATATCAGAACCAGGTTGTCCTGAGGTAGATGTGATGTTTACGCCAGGTGTCTGTCCTTGTAATGCCTGTAGAGGTGAAGTCGTATTCTTTTTCATGATGTCTTCACCCTTTACCTGAGTGGTGGCACCAGTGACAAGTTTCTTCTTCATCGTGCCATAACCTACGACCACGAGTTCGTCGAGTGACTGAGAGTCATCCTGCATGGTGATGTTCATGGTAGAAGAAGCCTTCAGAGTCTGTGTCTGATAACCTACATAGCTCACTATGAGTGTCGCACCTGGTGCGGCATCGAGAGAGAAGTTACCATCCATGTCTGTCACGGCACCCTGCTGAGTGCCTTTCACCTGGATTGATACACCGATAAGCGGTTCGCCGGTCTGGTCAACGACCTTACCCTGAACCTTCCTGCCCTGTGTCTGCGTCATCGCCTCGGGCGATGTAGCAAACATCTGGACGCATGGCGTACCTGCTGCCAGCATAGCCATTGCCATACCAGCGCAAAGGGATTTCGTTATCCCCCTTTTGCCGTCTGTGCGGTAAAGATGATTAGTTAAGTCCATGTTGTTTAGTTTAGTTGTATTTGTTGTTAGTTATATTTTAGTTGTTAGTCGATTTATCGTTAGTCGATTTATTGTTTAGAGCAGATTAACATTTGACACGGCAAATTTAATTTATTTTATAAAAAAGGACATTCCCGATTTGTTTCAATTAGGTACGTTTTTGTTTCAAATCGACGGTTTCATCGGGTTTAAGGGCGTTTTTCCGCCGTTTGTATCAGGAAATCTTTGTGTAATAAAAAAAAACTCGTAACTTTACAATACAAAAAAAAGACCATGCGCCACGACCATCTGAAGAGAGAACTTGAACTGATAATACTGCTCACGCAGAACCGTATGTACAGCGCGGAGGAGATATGCGACATGACAGGCATATCACGCCGCAGCTTCTACTATTATATTGAGTTTTTCGAACAGGCTGGGTTCAAGGTAGAGAAACGCCGGGGCAAATACAGCCTTGACCGTTCCAGCGCCTTCTTCACCAAGCTGTTTGACATATTACAGTTTACCGAGGACGAGGCACTGCTGATAAGGCAGCTCATAGACGAGGCGGGCGACAACTCATCGCGCCTGCGCGACCTGCACGCCAAGCTCGACCGCTTCTATGACTTCCGCATACTCTCTGACGAACAGCTGGCGCACAAGACGGCACACATACGCAGCACTCTGTATGAGGCTGTGAAGGAACAGCAGGTGGTGGAGATAATAGACTACTCATCACCTAACAGCCACACGGTGAGCAACAGGCGCGTGGAGCCGTTCCTCTTCCTCAATAACAACAATGACATACGCTGCTATGAGCCTGCCACTGGCAAGAACAAGACCTTCAGGCTCTCACGCATGGGCGACGTGGTAAAACTCAATGAGGGATGGCATAACCTCGATGCGCACAAGCAGGTATTCACAGACCTCTTCGCCTTCTCGGGTGAGAAGACCATGAAGGTGTCTATGTACATGGGACAGTTGTCACACAACGTGATGCTCGAGGAATACCCTGCCTCTGCCGTCGGTTTCGTAAGACAAGATAACAACAGATGGTATTTCGAGACTGATGTGTGCAGCTATCTGGGCATAGGTCGCTTTGTGCTCGGCATGTACGACGACATCGAGGTAACGGGCGACCAAGGCTTCAAGGCCTATCTTACGGAGAAGATAAACCTATGGCACAAGAAGTGTGTGTATGACACCGTATAAGACTACTCCATAGAATAATTGGCTATGTAGTCAAAGGACGTCTTATATCGGTATGACTCGCGCACAGCATCCAAACCGTCAATATCCTGCAGTTCTTCCGGATAGAAGGGCTCCCCTACTCCCTTTACAGGCTTCAGTTTGACACTGCCCGAACTGAACGTGCCGTCGGAGTTATAGTAGCAGCGTGTCTCCACCTTCACCTCTTCTCCACCCCACCAGTACACATGGGTGTTGAAATAGAACGCCAGGTTGCCGGTGGCTATGTCAAACAGGAACTCACTGTAGTTGTCTCCTATCGACGCCTCCGGACGCTTCAGACTACTACGCACTAACTGCAACTCATAAACCGGCATGGAAGTTTTCTCATCCTCCTTCAACTGCGAGAAGTACTCTATGGTCTCTTCCACCTTGCCTACCGCCGCCATGATACGCGGCCACTTCACCGTAACATACTGTCCGGCATAGTTGTCCTTCTTCTGCTGCTCCGCATACTTCTGCGCCTCGGCATACTGCCAACGCACGTTCTGCTGACGGGCTTTCTGCTCATCTGTCAATGGTTTTTGTGCTGACACTGCCGCCACAACAAGGAAAAGGAGTAGCTGAATAATGGAGAACCGTAACAACTGATTATTATCTATACACATAATTATTATATATTGTTTACAGGTTTTGCCAAACCGTCCCAAGGCGGGAACTCTCGTTTTCGTTAGTAAATCTACACAAAGGTAACAAAATGTTTTGTTACAACAAAATATAACAGACTAAAACTAAAAAAAGTTGCCACTTCCGTTTATCCCAGAAGTGACAACTTTTTTCTTATGTCAGTTCTCCGTTAGCGTTATTTCACCAGTGTTACAGCCTCACTCCATTTCATACCGCCGTAGCGTACCTCAGAGTTGCCATACTTGCCGCCGCCCTTGTAAGGCTGAGAGAGCTGTATGTAGTGCAGCACCTTGTAGCCCTGGTCCTGACACATTACAACAGCAGAGTGGTAACGGCTCTTAGGTACTCCAGGAGACGAATAGTTCACTTTGTAGTCCGTATTTATTTTAGACGCAATAACCTTGCCCCACTCTGGGAAGTTCTCCTTCACCAGGTTTGTAACCCATGCGTTGTTGCCGCTGATGGCTGGCTTGTAACGGTTCATCTTGGCTGCTTCCTTGTAACGCTTCAGCAAGGTTGTCCTGTGTAGTTCCGTAGTAATCTCTTTCTTCTTTGCCTTCTCTTCGTCGGTAGAATCAAGGATTTTCCAACCTGCAGGCAGTTCTACGCCGTCGCGAATCTCCATAGCGGCCCTTACCAGTGCCGTGCGCTCTTCCTGCCAGCTACCAAGTTCAAATTCGCTCACCATACCATCAGAGTACTCCTTGTCCGCATAGTCAAAGCTCGGACGGCCTGTAGTCAGACGCTCCAGTGCCTCCGTGTCCAACTGGCTCTTGTCATCCTTCTCAACAGACTCTCTCAGTCGCTTGCACCAGTATGCCATGTCTGCAACCACGTCCCTCATATCTGACGTATAGTTCCAGTCTGTGCGCTTAGTCCTCTTCCATGCATATGGACCAACATGGTCACGTATCTCCCTCTTTGGCTCTGCCGCAGATGTAGCCGAAGAGGCTGTCGCAGTGTTGCTCATTGATGTTGAAGAACTGACATCGGCAGACTCGCTCACACTGCTCTCTGCCTGCTGTCTCACGCTGCTCTTTGCAGAGCTCTTGGTGTCCTCCACCTTTTCCTTCACTGCCTTCTTGGCCTTGTTGGCAAGTCCCTTCAAACTGCCAAACTGTGCATCAGCATTCATGCTGACAGAGAACGCTATGACCGCAGCGGCCACCATTCTCACAATTGCTTGGTTCTTTTTCATAATTCTTTTTTTTCTGATTATATATTACAGTTTCCTATATTAACAAGAACAGCGCGGCGGCGGCACCTCCCGTACACATACTGACGAGAGGAGCCGCCGTCGCGCTCCATCATATTATTATGGCTTCTATAGCCTATGTTTGTTTGTTTGTTTGTTTGTTTGTTTGTTTGTTTGTTTGTTTGTTTGTATAAAAATTATCGACACTGCCAAATAATTTAGGATTATTTAGCATAAAATTCCTTGCGCCGCTATGTATTACCTTTGTTCTCAAATACCTTACTTTTTGTTTGTCAGACCACTTTCGCTGCCTTCCGGTTACAAAGTTAAGTAATTATTCTGTAAAACAAGACAAAAAAAGAAAAAAAAAAAACAGAAGGCATATCATATTGTGGTGCTTTGGATGTGATATATCTTGTCACATACAAACAGGCGTGTCTCTGGCTACGGATTCAAGGATTCAAGGATTTTTGTTGCATAAGAACCAAGAGGATAACAATCCTATAATCCTAAAATCAGTGGATAAAACGAACTACATAGAATAGGACATTTTGGTGATTTAACATTTCATTACAATTCGCAATCTAGAGAAAACCCGAGGAAAAGATTACCAACCCAGAAGAATAATATAACAGAGGAAAGCTTCGTTTTTTGCGTTTTTTTAGCTAAAAAACGGTAAAACAACATCTAAAAGCATAACTTTCACGTCGTAAAAGCATAGCTTTTAGGGTGTGAAAGCTATCACTTTACACTGTAAAAGCATAGCTTTCACGCTGAAAAAGCCCTAAAATGTCGCCCATTATCTCTACCCCGTTCTGTATAGTGCTGTATTACAGCACTTAACGCAAACCTCGATTTCCTTGCGATATTTCAGACCATAACCACAGTTGGTGACTAATATCGCAAGGAAATGAAGCCCAAAATAGGACATTTTTGTCATTTGCCATTTTTCAGGGACACGACCTCGATTTGTAAAAAAATGATAAAACATCCAACTTATACAAGAGAAACAAACGCATTTTAGGAAATTTTTATTAACTTTGTAATTCTCATATATTCGTAACAGAATGGAGGTAACAGAGAAGACAATAGACATTGACGAGATATTGCGCTCAAAGATGGGCAGCAAGGCTGGACGTGTGCCCCGTTTCGTAGTAAACTGGCTGAAGAACATAGTACACCAGGACGAGATAAACGGGTTCCTGTGGGACAATAAAGACCTGCAGGGCACACCGTGGCTGAAGGCCGGCATTGAGTTTCTTGGTAACAAGATAGTGGTGAACGGCATAGAGAACCTGCCCGACGACAGCGACGGCAAGCGCTACACCTTTGTCTCCAACCATCCGTTGGGTGGCATAGACGGCATTGCCATAGGCTCCATCATCGGCGAGCGATATAACGACAACTTCCGCTATCTTGTCAATGACCTGCTCATGAACCTGCCGGGACTGGCTCCGCTCTGCATCCCCATCAACAAGACTGGCAAGCAGAGCCGCGATTTCCCTGCCATGGTGGAGGCCGGCTTTGCGTCAGACCACCACATGGTGATGTTCCCTGCAGGAATATGCTCACGCAAGCAGAACGGAGTGATACGCGACCTGCCATGGACCAAGACGTTCATTAGCAAGAGCGTGCAGACACACCGCGACGTGGTGCCGATACACTTTAACGGTCAGAACTCAGAGCGCTTCTACCGCATAGCCAATATATGCAAGGCTCTGAGACTGAAGTTCAACGTGGCAATGCTCTTTCTCGCCGACGAGATGTTCAAGAACAAAGGCAAGACCTTTGAAGTAACCATAGGCAAGCCCATAGCCTGGGAGACCTTTGACAAGACACGCAAGCCAATAGAATGGGCACAGTGGGTAAAGGAGAAAGTTTACCAACTGTAACAACGCACAACAAAGAATATTAAGCTAACACTATAAATCCATTTTCTGATGAAACCAGAAATAATACAGCCTGTACCTCTCGAACTTCTGCTGGAAGAACTGACGCCAGAGAAGAAGTTGAGAATGACTAACAAAAGCAATAACGAGATTTATATCTTCACGGCTCACGACTCTCCTAACCTCATGAGAGAAATAGGTCGTCTGCGTGAGATATCTTTCCGTTCTGCTGGAGGAGGCTCAGGCAAGGAGCTTGACATTGATGAGTTTGACACCTGTGAGAACTGCTACAAGCAACTCATAGTGTGGAATCCCGAGGCAAAGGAAATCATAGGCGGCTACCGCTATATAATGGGTGACGAGTGGGACTATGACGAGGAGGGACAGCCCAAGCTTGCCACCAGCCATATGTTCCGCTTCTCTGAGAAGTTCATAAAGGAGTATGCCCCTTACACCATTGAGCTGGGCCGCTCTTTCGTCACGCCAGAGTACCAGAGTTCCAAGAGAGGTGCGAAAAGCCTCTTCGCACTCGACAATCTGTGGGACGGACTGGGCGCGCTGATGGTCATCAATCCCAAGATGAAGTATTACTTCGGCAAGATGACCATGTATCCCAGCTACATACGCTTCGGCCGTGACATGATACTCTATTTCCTCAAGAAATACTTTGACGACAAGGAGGGACTGGTTTATCCAAAGAACCCGCTGAAGCTTGACACTCCCGAGGAGGAGCTGGAGCAAGTGTTCTGCGGCCGCGACTTCAAGGAGGACTACCGCATACTCAACGGCGGCATACGCGCCCTGGGCTTTAACATACCACCGTTGGTAAACGCATACATGAACCTCTCGCCCACGATGAAGCTCTTCGGCACCGCCATCAACTACGGTTTCGGCGACGTGGAGGAGACGGGCATCCTCATAGCCGTTGACGAGATATTCGAAAACAAGCGCGTGCGCCACATAGAGTCGTTCGTGAAGGAGCACCCCGAGTGTCTTGACAACATCACCAGCGGGGATGACATAGTGATAAAGAGGAGAATGTAAAACCCCACCCCGACCCTCCCAAAGGGAGGGGACGAAAACGAAAACGAAAACGGGATATAAAATGAAGACGGAAGTTACAACTTATTGTAGCTTCCGTCTTTATTTTCGTCCCCATTAGCATTCCCTCCCCTTGGGAGGGCCAGGGTGGTTTTCGTCTTCGTTTTCGTCTTCGTTTTTATTATCACTTCCTGAATTTCTTTCCTATCACGGGCAGCGAGCTCAGTGGCATGTCTTTCATCACCACCATGACGAGGTATGCCAGTATGAGCACCGTATTGGTAAGCATGTATAGTATATCGTTCATCTTACCGTTCATGGCATCCATGACATAATAGAACGCCACGGTGATGACAACGTAAGTAAACATACCCTTTATATCATAATTGATAGGATATTTCTTCTGACCTACGAAATAGCTCAGCAGCATTGCCGTGCCATAGCCTGCCACGCCACCCCACGCACAAGCCATGTAGCTGTACTCAGGTATGAAGATGACGTTCACGGCAATGAGTGCCGCACAACCTGCCAGAGAGAACCATGCGCCCCAGATGGTCTTGTCTATCAGCTTATACCAGAAGGACAGGTTGAAATATATGCCCATCATTATCTCGGCAGCCATCACGATAGGCACCACGTTAAGTCCCACTCTATACTCTGCCGGGATTATACGTTCAAGCAAAGGCATATAGCCTACCACGCAAAGGAAGGCAAAGAGAGTGAATATTACGAAGTATTTCATTGCCTGGGCATAATACTCACGCTTGTCACTGTCCTTCGACTTTGCAAAGACTATCGGCTCATAGGCATAGCGGAACGCCTGTGTTATCATTGCCATAATCATGGCTATCTTGACGCAGGCACCGTATATACCGAGTTGTACAGTACCCTCTGCATGGTCTGGATATACCAATGGGAATATCATTTTGTCCACAGTCTGGTTGAGTATGCCTGCCACGCCCAACACGAGTATCGGCCATGAATAGCTGAGCATACGGCGCAGCAATGCGAAATCTACTATCTTAAACTCTATGCCACGCTCCTTGCAGTATGCACGTGCCGCTACATGCTCATGCGCAAACTCTGGTATGAAGAAGAAGGTGATAAAGCCTGTGCACACGAGGTTCAGCGCAAAGATATAGAACACGTCTGTCTTGCCCAGCCATACGAAGTACAGCAGGTTGAGACCTATATTCATTACTATGAACAGCATCTTCAATGCTGCAAACTTTATAGGGCGCTTCTTGTATCTCAGATAAGAGAATGGTATGGCCTGTATGGCATCAAGCGACACTACGCAAGCCATCATCAGTATGTATATCTTATGGTCGGTATAGTGCAGCACATCGGCTATCTGGTCGATGCCAAGGAACACTATGGCAAGGAACACAGCCGTCAGCGCCGCAATGACCGCCATCGAGGTAGAGAATACGCAATGTGGGTTCTCGTCTTCCTTATTGGCGAAACGGAAGAAGGTGGTCTCCATTCCGAAGGTGAGCAGCACCAGTATCAGTGCCACGTATGCATACAGGTTGGTAACGATGCCATAGCCGCCACTCGCCACTGATATTACGTGTGTGTAGAGAGGTACGAGCAGATAGTTAAGAAATCTGCCCACTATGCTGCTAAGGCCGTAAATGGCGGTATCCTTAGCCAATGATTTCATTGATGCCATAACAACTATTTCTCCTTAAAGTTCTTCACGTCAGCCATTGTGATGCGCTCACCGCGCTTCTGCTGTATCTTCACGTTCTTGAACGTGATGTTCTTGGCATAGTGCATGTCGGCACCCTCGTCGCATACGAAGAGGGAGTTCTCAAGCACCACGTCAGACAACGGCATCTCGGGCAGACCGTTGAAATATACCGCCCTGCGCGCACCCTGACAGATAATGTTGGATATATGCAGGTCACGGAAGCACGGTGTCTCCTCTGTCACAGGTGGTACGGCATCGGCAGACGAGGTGTCGCCGTCTTGCTTTCCTGCCACCGGCTTGTTGGCATAGTACAGGCTGAACGTGAACGCCTCACCGGCTATGTTCACCATGTTTATCTTGTCCACATATATCTTCTCTACCACACCGCCGCGGCCGCGTGTGGATTTCATTCTCAAACCTGTATCAGTACCGTTGAAGAGACAGTTATATACATATATATTACGTGCACCGCTCGACATCTCCGAGCCGATGACGAAGCCGCCGTGGCCGTGGAGCACGGTGCAGCCCTCAATGATGACATTCTGGCAAGGCATATTCCAGGAACGTCCTTCCTTGTCCTTTCCACTCTTTATGCAGATGGCGTCATCACCAACGTCAAAGGTGGAGTTCTTGATGATACAGCGGTTACATGACTCAAGGTCAAGGCCGTCGCCGTTCTGTGCATACCAGGGGTTGCGTATAGTGACATGGTCAATGGTAACGTCCTCGCACTTCAACGGATGGGTATTCCATGCCGGCGAGTTGCTCAGCGTAACGTCTTGCAACAACACGCGCTGGCACTCTGCAAACTCAAGCAGCACTGGGCGCTGCAACACCCTGCGGAAGTCGGGCTTACCCTCCTTGCCAGCCTCATCATCCTGCTTAGCGTCAGGATACCACACGCCCTTATGAGCTATGCCCTGACCAGAGGTCAGTTCCTTCCACTGATTGGCGGTGAACTTACCCTGCTTTGACGGACGCCAGCGCTCTCCCTGCGCATCAACGGCACCGTCGCCGGTGATGGCTATGTCATGCTTGCGGTATGCCCACAGCGGTGCCATCTTCTTATTGGCGGTGTTGCCCTCATACACTGTGCTGACGTTAGGATAAGCGTCAAAGTCTGAGGTAAAGAGCAGCAACGCTCCGCGCTCCAGGTGGAGCTCGGTGCAGTTCTCAAACTGTATAGGACCAGTGAGCCATATACCTGCCGGCACCACGAGGCGGCCGCCGCCCTTGGCAGCGAGTGCCTGCATAGCCTTGGCAAAGGCCTCGGTACACAAAGAGCCACCGTCGCCCACGGCACCGAAGTCGGTAATACATACGGTGTTGGCGGGGATGTCAGGCAAAGCCACACGGGGCATGTCAAACGGGATATCAGTAACAGAGGTGGTGGCATAACGCACCTCTGCTTTTAGCGAAGCAGCAACGCAGCACATTAACAGTATGACTGCAGCGATAATGTTTTTTCTTTTTTTCATAGTAACTTTTAAGTCTTTGACTGCGCAAAATTACAAAAGTTTTTGGAATTTGCAAAATGTTTTGTATATTTGCACCGTAATTACCCCATATACGGATGGAACTCACTATACTTATCATATCACTCGGAATGGCCATAGCCTATTGTATATATGCGGAGATACGCATCAAGAACATGAAGGCGGAGGCTATACACAGCGTAAGACTTATCAAGGACGAGGCTGAGAACAGGCTCAACGATGCGAAGGAGGAGATGTCACTGCGCATGAGCGAGCAGAAGGAGGAAAGCCAGAGACTGCTTGCCACCACCAAGGAGGAGGCCGCGCTGCGCATTGGCGAAATGAGAGATGAGCGTGAGGCTGAGCGTGAGGCAAGGCAGAAGATGAGCGAGGAGAACTCTTCTCTCAAGGCTGCCCTGCAAAGCACACAGAAACTGCTTGAGGCACAACGCCAGCAGGCAGAGAAAGACGAGGAGGAGAGACAGGAGAGGTTCAAGACCGAACTGGAGCTGGCTCGCGAGCAGATGCGCACACAGTTTGAGCGCGAGATGACCGAGCGCTCCGAGACGCTGAAACGCGAGGCGGCAGAGAGAATGGAAACGCTGAAGCGCGAGGCTGAGGAGCGCATGGACACTCTGAAGCAGACCAACACGGAGCAGATGAGCCGCATCGTTGACCCGCTGAAGAAACAGTTGGAGGACCTGCACCGACTGGTGGATGACAACAAGCTGGAGCAGTCAAAGAACACCTCGGCGCTGGAGGCAAGCATCAAGGCGGTGTTTGAGCATGACAAGGAACGCGACAAGACTACACGCAACCTGGCAGAGGCGCTGAAGAACAGGGGCAAGGTGCAGGGCGACTGGGGTGAGCAGGTTCTGGAGAACATACTGCGTGACAGCGGACTGCGCAAGGGCGAGGAGTACTTCGTGCAGGAGAATGTGAAGACCGAGGGAGGAGCCAACGTAAGACCTGACGTGATAGTACGCAGCGGCGACGGCTCGAAACTCATCATTGACTCTAAGGTGTCGCTCACTGCCTACACCGACTATGTGGGCGCCGAGACTGAAGAGGAGCGCAACGCGGCAATAAAGGCTAACCATGACTCTATATGGCAGCATGTGGTGGAACTGTCAAACATGAAGTATGACAAGGAGGTGGACAAGGCCATCCCCATGGTACTGATGTTCGTGCCTAACGAGGGCAGTTACATACTGGCTATGAACCGCGACCCGCAGTTGAGCACCAAGGCGTACCAGAAAGGTGTGTTGATTATCAACCCAACGAACCTGATGGTGGTGCTGAAACTGATATTCCTGACGTGGCAGAACACCCGACAGGAGAAGAACAACCGCGAGATACTGAAGGCTGCCTCTGACCTCTATGACAAGTACTGCACGTTTGTGGAACAGTATGTGAAACTGGGCAACCAGCTAAACACTGCACGCGCCACATACGACACAGGCATGGGACAACTGCGCGAGGGACGCGGCAATATGTCCAAGCGTCTGGAAACGCTCAGACGCTTTGGCGTGACACCTACTAAGCAGATACCAGAGAACATGGCATCACTTACTGACGAAGACTCACAAGAAAACTAATCTATCAACTATATGCAACAAAGACTTTTTGTATTTATCACTACATTGTTAATAAACGCCGCCATCTTCACCTGCGATGTGATGGCGCAACGACAGGTAATAGACTTGAAGCAATGGCAGTTCTCACGCGACAAGGCTGAATGGAAAGAGGTAAACATTCCGCACGACTGGGCCATCGACGGACCTTTCGACAAGAAATGGGACCTGCAGACCGTGCGCATTGAGCAGAACGGAGAGAAGAAGGCCACGGAAAAGTCAGGACGCTCTGGTGCCCTGCCATGGATAGGCAAGGGGTACTACAAATGTACTGTCAACAGTGCACAGTTCACAAACAAGGACGGTGTGTTCACACTGCAGTTTGACGGGGCTATGGCTGAGCCTACAGTATTTGTAAACGGCCAGAAGGCTGGTTACTGGGCCTATGGCTATAACGCCTTCAGACTGGACATAACACCACTGATAAAGGACGGCGACAACACCATAGAGGTGGAACTGGAGAACAAGGAGGAGAGCAGCAGATGGTATCCTGGTGCCGGACTCTACAGGCCAGTATCACTCGTCATCACTCCTAAGGCGCATATCGACCCATGGGCTACGTCAATAAGGACCGTAGGACTGAAGCAGGGTGTGGACAATCACGGACGTGACGAGAACCAAGCAGCCATTGACTATGAGACTAAGCTGTGTGTGTCGCCTGCCGACGCGGCTGACCTGGCATGTGTCATTGAGATTCTCAACGACAAGGGTTTCATGGAGGCCGGCAGCCACTTCGACGTGCCTGAGGACGGTGTGATAAAGACCGAACTGACCCTGAGCAAGCCTAACCTGTGGACACCTGAGACACCTTATCTATATAAGGTAAGGACACGCCTCATGCGTAACCACAAGGTGATAGACGAGACCATAACAAACCTCGGCGTACGCACAGTGACCGTGAGCCGCGAGGGGGGCTTCCAGCTCAACGGAGTGACAAGAAAGATTAAGGGTGTATGCCTGCACCATGACCTGGGCCCTCTCGGCGCTGCAGTGAACAAAGCTGCCCTCATAAGGCAGATAAAGCTGATGAAGGACATGGGATGCGACGCTATACGCACCTCACACAATATGCCATCAACGATGCAGATGGACATGTGTGACTCTCTCGGCATGATGGTGATGGCTGAGAGTTTCGATATGTGGATATATCCTAAGTGTAAGAACGGCTACGCACGCTTCTTCAAGGAGTGGGCTGAGAAAGATATTACCAACCTCGTATTAAACCATCGCAACCATCCATCCGTCATAATGTGGAGCATAGGCAACGAGATTCCTGAGCAGTGGGACAAGAATGCCGGCGTGGAATGGGCTAAGAAACTGCAGAACATCTGCCACGAGCTTGACCCTACACGTCCTGTTACACAAGGCATGGACCGCGTGGATAACGCACTGGCAAGCGGTTTCGCAGAGGTGATGGATGTGGTAGGTCTGAACTATCGCGACCACAAATATGACAAGGCATACCGCGAGACGACCAAGGGCTTCATCCTCGGCAGCGAGACGGCAAGTACCGTAAGTTCAAGAGGCGTATATAAACTGCCTTACACCCTTACCGACAAGGGCGTGTACAGCGACGGCCAGTGCTCCGCCTACGAGACGGAGTGGTGCTCATGGAGCAACCTGCCAGAGCTTGACTTTGAGGATATGGACGACCTGCCATACACCATCGGACAGTTTGTATGGACCGGCATAGACTACCTCGGTGAGCCAACACCATACGATGAGTACTGGCCAAGCCGCTCAAGCTACTTCGGTATATGCGATCTCGCCGGACTGCCAAAAGACAGATATTACCTGTACCGCTCCGTATGGAACAAGGACTCACACACCCTGCACATCGCTCCTCACTGGAACTGGGGCAAGAAGATGAAGGGAAAGGTGGTGCCGGTACAGGTGTTCAGCGACTACGACGAGGCTGAGCTGTTTGTCAACGGCAAGTCACAAGGCAGGATAAAGAAGAGCACGGAGAAGAATCCTAACGTGGGCAAGAGCAAGTATGTGCCAAACCTTGACCGCTACCGTCTGCGCTGGATGAACGTGAAATATGAGCCGGGAGAGCTGAAGGTGGTGGCATACGACAAGGACGGCAAGGCCGCAATGACCAAGACTCTGCGCACAGCCGGCGAGCCTGAGATGCTCATGCTTACTCCTGACCGCGGCACCATCAGCGCAGATGGCAATGACTTGTGCTATGTCACCGTGACAGCCGTGGACAAAGACGGCAACGTATGTCCGCTGGCCGATGACCAGCTGACGTTTGAAGTCAGCGGCGAGGGAACGTTCAAGTGTGCCTGCAACGGCGATGCCACTTCGTTAGAGCCTTTCACGCAGCCCAGTATGAGGCTGTTCAATGGCAAACTTGTGGTAACGGTACAAAGCTCATGCAAGGCTGGTGAGATACGCCTCACCGTAAGGAACAAGAACGACAATAACGACAATAAGGATCTTGAGACGACTATAAACATCAAAACTAAATAGAATACGGATATGAAGAAGATAACGTCATCACTCTGCGCACTGCTGCTCGGCAGCTGCATATCAATATGCGCCGCAGACAGTTCTGCCTTTGACCAAGGACAGCCTTTCGGCTACTGCACACGCTCATCACGCACCGACTGTAACGCCACATACAACGTGACGGGCGGCGGAGCATGGAACAGTGACGCTATCACCGCCAATGCAGCAGTAAGACTCACGGCCGACACCGCCGATATGGGTCCCGCCATAATAAAGGCTCTCGAGACTAATAGCATCGTGGTGCTTGACGGCTCAAAGGGCGACTTCATCATCGGCTCACTGATGCGCGTGGAGGACCTCAGCAACAAGACCCTCATCGGAGTCAACGGAGCACGTCTATGCACTAAGTGGTACATAACACCGGAACTGACTGACACGCTGAATCGTCTGGGGGTGCCAGAGATGAGCACGAACGGACGTACCGGCGGACGGCTCTCCAACGGCAAGTATGTGTCAGAGCAGGCAGAATACAACACACGGCAGACCATCATCAACATGACGGGAGACGAGAAGGAGACATACCGTGAGTCAGGCGTGATGTCTCTGAAGAACTGCGAGAACATCATCATTCGCAACATCACCTTCCAAGGTCCCGGCTCAATAGACGTGGGTGGCTCTGATCTGCTCAGTATCGTAGGTGGCAGCCGCCATGTGTGGGTGGACCACTGCGACTTCCGCGACGGCATGGACGGCAACTTTGACATAACACACAGTTCGGACTTCGTCACCGTCAGCTGGTGTACTTTTGCCTATACCGAGCGCGCCTATATGCACCAGAACACAAATCTCGTGGGCTACAGCGACAAGGAGCCTAAGGGATTTCTCAACGTGACCTATGCCTACAATCACTGGGGAAAGGGATGCCACGCACGTATGCCAATGGTAAGAGCCGGCCGCATACACATGCTATGCAACTACTATGACTGTCTCGGTAACCCCAGTGCCTGCATCAACCCACGCAAGAACTCTGAGTTTCTGATAGAGGGCAACTACTTTGCCGACGGCATAAAGAAGTTCTTTGACACGAAAGACGCAGAGGCATGGACGTGGGCTGAAACTAACCACGCTCCGTCAACGCCGAAGAGCAATGGCAAGGTGAGCGTGCCTTACCAATATAACGCCATACCTACCGACAACGTACCAACGGAGATTCAGGCACATACCGGCGCAACGCTTACATTCTAAACATTCATGATGATAACAAAAAAAGTTCAGAGGACATACGTCTTCTGAACTTTTTTATTTTCACACCTGCGTAACGCAAACTACCACCCTACCTCACTATCGTAATCCTCTTCTATCCACGCATGGGCATTGGTACGCTTTGCATCATAGGAGTCAACAGGACCACCAAAATCCATCTCCTCATCGTCGTTGCCTGACGCTACCAAAAGAGGAGGCACTTTAACGGCAATGACTCTTAGAACTGGAGTAATATATTTCATCTTATCTATTGTATTCATAACACCTTCGCCTATTTTATGTATTTCTTACCATTCCTTATTACCAAACCTCTATAACCTTTGCCTACACTCTGGCCAGCAATGTTATATAACGGCGCTGAGGTCTCACCAAATGATTCAGAAACGGACCTTACCGCAGTAACCTCATCCTCCTCTATCATTTCCATGACAAATGATTTCGCTCCTACGCTGCCGCCTTCTATTGAAAGATACCACCTATATGGAGACAATACCGCCGCATCACTATTGGCTGGACACAGGCTACCGCCAGACACGGCATAGTAACCTGCTGTCTTCATATTTGTAACCTTTTGGTATGTGCCTGTGATTATAAACTCCATATCGCCGACATAATATGTCACGCTGTTACTTGCTGCAGCCTTAACGGTGGTTGGCGATGAAAGCGAGATAGTTTTGGCACCTGTGCTTTTTGCACGTATCAGGTATGGCGTATTAGCCTTGACAGTACCACTCGACATCTTGCTCATTTTCATAGTCACCTTGTCTGTCACACCGTCATTGTTACTATCAACGCCGGAGAAGCCTGTTATTTTGGCTATATCAAATTCTCCTGCCACATCAGAGAAATCGAATGCGAATGGGACGTACAGTGCCTGCCACTTGGTATTATTAAAAGTACGGACGTAGCTGACGGACATATCACTATAGTCGGTATTATTGGTATACGCCGTGGCATCAATCAGCGTCACACCATTTGATGTATCAGCATATATATGGTTAAAGCCAGTCCATCCCTCAGCAGCAGAATATTGTCCGACGGACCCCAAAGGTACATACAAATCACATGTTGTACTCGGCAGTGTGGATTGATTTGATGGAGGAACCGGAGAGAGCACTGTTACCGTTGACAGTTTGGAGTCGTAAACTTTGTAATTTCCCCACGTAGTATCTCCTGTCTTCGTGCCATGCTTGTATAGTCCATACGTATTCAAGGCTGACTCTCCGATACTCTGTATAGTCATTGGAAGAGTAATGTCTGTCACCTCCCTACATTCCGCAAAGGCATGATCACCGATACGTGTTACAGTATATTCTTTATCACCATAGGAAACCGTCTGGGGTACTACAACAGAACCGCTATAATAGTAACATAAAGTGTAGTATTTATATGTTACAAACTGGCTGGTCTCAGTGTACTGTCCCTCTACGTCCATTTTTCCACTGATATACAGAATACTGCTGAAATTGTATCCTGTATGCGTATAGTCGATATAATAATTGCCCGTAGTATTGTGATGATAATTATAGTTATAGGAGTAGTATGTCACCTCTACGGTCTTTTCCTCTTCGCTGAGGATGTTATAGCATATACCGTCAGCAATGAAATCGTAGGCAGAGGCTACCTGCGCTGACAGAAATACGAACATTAAGAAAAAGAGTTTCTTTGCTTTCATAATTATTGTTCTTACAAATCTTATTAAGGTTCTATTTCGCAAATTTACAAAACTTTTTCATATCAGGCAAATATAAACGCACTAATTTATCCTACACTTGTTTTTATAGCTCTCTTTGGCATACTCACTTTTTCATCTTTATAGGTATGTTTTTTATTCACTTTTATTAATATGACCACTGCACAGTTGTAGTTTCAAAATTATTTGCTTATTTTTGCAGCAGCAACATTTGAAGGGCTTTTTTGTATGGTAAAAACTTTTCTCTCTATGATAAACAGACTTATTCTATGCTTCACACTGCTCTTTTCCACCACATACGGCATCAAAGCAATAAACGTAAGGGACTGTGGTGCTATCGGGGACGGCAAGCATATAGACTCTCCTGCTATTAACTCTGCCATTGAAAAGGCAGCACTGACGGGTGATACAGTAATAGTGCCTGCCGGTACTTTTATGTGTTACTCTCTGCACCTGCGCTCAAACATTACGCTGAGACTGGAGCGAGGGGCTGTAATCAAAGCGGCACCCGTAACAAAGACGGACGGATATGACGAGGCGGAGCATAACGACTCGAAGTACCAGGACTTTGGGCACAGCCATTGGCACAACTCCTTGATATGGGGCGAGAACCTGCACGACGTTACCATTGAGGGAGAGGGACTGATAGATGGCACCGGCGTGTTGTCGCGAGGTGCGGCACGCCATGCGAAGATGAAAAGGCAGGCGAATAAGGCTTTGGCAATGCGCAACTGCCAGAGGGTGACCGTGCGTGGCATCAGTTTCTTGGAGTGCGGACACTTCGCCATGCTGCTCACAGGTGTTGACGACCTGCTGATAGAGGATGTAACGGCTGACACTAACCGTGACGGCTTTGACATAGACTGCTGTGAACGTGTAGTGATAAGGGATTGCAAAGTCAACACGCTGAATGACGATGCCATAGTGCTTAAATGCTCCTATGCTCTCGGCTGGCCAAAGCCTACGGAAGACGTGCTCATAGAGAACTGCCATGTGAGCGGCTATGACATCGGCTCTTTCCTTAACGGCACACTGCTTACCACAGTAGAGAAGGCTCCCGACGGTGACGGACCGACAGGACGCATTAAGTTGGGGACAGAGAGTAACGGTGGTTTCAGACGTATCAAGATAAAAGACTGTACGTTTACACACTGTAGGGGACTCGCCCTCGAGACCGTGGACGGTGCTATGATGGAGGATGTGGACGTAAGTAACATCTACATGAAGGATATATGCAACTCTCCCATATATATCAGAGTGGGCAACAGAATGCGCGCACCCAAGGGGTTCCATCCCTCAGATGCACGCAATATAAGAATTAGCAACGTAACAGCAGACGATGTGGACAGCCGCTATGCCTGTCTGATAGCCGGCACGGAGCACCATCCCGTGCGCGACGTGAGGATTGACAGCCTACGCGTGAGGTTCCGCGGTGGATTGACTCTTGACGACGTGACACACCAGCGCGGCTGCAATCCTTTTTTCTTCAGCGAGAGAAGGCCAGTAACACAACGGGGGGAGAAGAATTACCCCGAACCTTCTGCCCACGGCATTCAGCCGGCATGGGGATTCTCCATAAGCCACGCCGAGGGGATAAGGATAACAGACTCTAAACTGGAGTCGTTGGCCTTTGACGAAAGACCTGCGCTCTATATGAATGGCACCGACAACATCTCGTTTGTAAATTCATTTTACATAAACGATGGAGTGACAAAGCAATTTCCATAGATGAGCACGTTACTTAGTTGCCATACCGTTATATGCAGGAGAAGTGTATATGCGTTACACCTTGATACTGGCAATGCAAGAGGTATTCTTGAAAAGATAAACAAAGATAACATAATTTGTGTTAATTTGGGATAGCTTTGCAATTGTAATTGTTGGAAAAATTGTAACTTTACATCGTATGTGATGCACATATTAACGGTCATTATTTATTACTAAAACAACAACTAACATTATGAGCAAGAAACTTAAGGGAACAAAGACTGAGGCGAATTTGCTGGAGGCTTTCGCTGGTGAGTCTATGGCACGTAACAAATACACTTACTATGCCTCTAAGGCAAAGAAGGATGGATATGCGCAAATTGCAGCACTCTTTGAGGAGACAGCGGCTAACGAACGTGAGCACGCAAAGATATGGTTTAAGTATTTGCATGACGGAGCTGTACCTTCTACTACGGAGAACCTTGCCGACGCAGCTGAAGGAGAGAATTTTGAATGGACAGACATGTATGACCGCATGGCACGCGAGGCGCGTGAGGAAGGCTTCGAGGACATCGCCAAGAAGTTTGAAATGGTGGGAGCCATAGAGAAGCATCACGAGGAGCGTTATCGCAAACTGCTGAAGAACATTGAGGATAAGAAGGTTTTCTCAAAGGACGGCGATGCTATATGGCAATGTGCGAATTGCGGACACATAGTAGTAGGCAAACAGGCACCGGATATCTGTCCTGTATGCGACCATCCTCAGTCATATTTCCAGGTATTGGCGGAGAACTACTAATATCTCACGACAACACAAAGCATAAAGAAACGACTATGGACTTCATATCCATAGTCGTTTCTTCGTATTGCCCCATCCGTCTGCATACATATATTCCCACCGCATCGACATCCCACATCACCCCATATCCTTTTCCGGCCTTAAACCCAACTACCACTGGGCGCACAGAGTAAATTTTGGATATCATACAAAATCAGAATATTTGTGCCAACATCTATATCATAGCCTCGATTATTGAATAGGAACATACATAGCAGGTATGACTGTGTCATTACAGACATAATACCTTTACTCGTATCATAAGTATATGACAACAAAAAAGCTCCGTCGCATTTCTGCAACGGAGCTTGGTTTATTAAAGTAATCTGTATTATCTTACAATTACTCTGCCTTTGCCTCTTCAGCAGCAGGTGCCTCAGCAACCTCCTCTGCCTGAGCCTCTGCGACAGGAGCCTCTGCCTGAGCAGCAGCCTTCTTACCTGCACGACGAGTCTTCTTAGCAGCCTTAGGAGCCTTTGCCATAGCCTCGTCGAAGTCAACGAGCTCTATGAAGCAAACATCAGCAGCGTCACCCTGACGATGACCGAGCTTGATGATACGTGTGTAACCACCTGGGCGGTCACCTACCTTCTCGCTAACTACAGAGAAAAGTTCCTTGATAGCAAACTTATTCTGAAGGTAAGAGAAAACAACACGACGGTTGTTTGTGGTATCTTCCTTTGCACGTGTTATCAATGGCTCAACGTACTTCTTCAGAGCCTTGGCCTTGGCAACAGTCGTAGTGATTCTTTTGTGCATGATCAGCGAAATAGCCATGTTTGCCAGCATGGCACCGCGATGTGATGCAGTACGACTGAGATGATTGAATTTCTTATTATGTCTCATTTTGAGTTTTTAATGTTTTGTAATCAGGGGAAAGTATTAGTCCTGATTAAGTTTGTATTTTGAAATATCGGTTCCAAACGACAGATTCAGACTCTCGAGCAAATCATCAAGCTCTAAGAGCGATTTCTTACCGAAGTTGCGGAACTTGAGAAGATCTGTCTTGTTATACTGAACGAGATCTCCAAGTGTATCAACATCAGCTGCCTTCAAGCAGTTGAGTGCACGTACAGAGAGATTCATGTCAACAAGACGAGTCTTCAAGAGTTGACGCATGTGCAGTACCTCCTCATCGAAGTCCTGGTTTACATCTACACCAGTATCCTCAAACTGCATCTTCTCATCAGAGAACAGCATGAAGTGGTATATCAGTATCTTGGCTGCCTCTTTAAGGGCATCCTTCGGATGTATGGAACCATCCGTAGAAATCTCAAGAATCAACTTGTCATAGTCAGTCTTCTGCTCGACACGAGTTGGCTCAACTGAGAATTTCACGTTACGGATAGGAGTGTAAATAGAGTCAATGGCTATTGAGTTGATATCTGTGCAGTACTCACGATTCTCATCAGCAGGAACGTAACCACGGCCCTTGTTGATTGTAATAGTAAGCTGCATAGATGCCTTTGAATCTAAATGACAAATCACCAAATCAGGGTTTAACACTTCAAATCCAGTCAGGTACTTGTTGATATCGCCAGCCTTGAATTCAGTAGAATTCTCAACGGTGATAGTAACTTTCTCATTCTCGAATTCTTCTATTACTTGCTTGAATCTTACTTGCTTCAAATTCAAGATGATGTTAGTCACGTCTTCCTTCACACCAGGTACAGAAGAGAACTCCTGCTCTACACCGTCAATACGGATGGTATTGATAGCATAACCCTCAAGAGAAGAAAGAAGGATGCGGCGGAGAGCGTTACCAATAGTAACACCGAAGCCAGGCTCCAACGGACGGAACTCGAACTTGCCGAACTTGTCCGTTGACTCCAGCATCACGACTTTGTCGGGTTTTTGAAATGCTAATATCGCCATTAATTTAATGATTTATTTAGAGTACAACTCAACGATTAACTGCTCCTTAATGTTCTCTGGAATGTCCGCACGCTCAGGACGGTGCAGGAACTTACCACTCTTTGATGCATTATCCCACTCTATCCAAGGGAACTTGCTGTGATTATAGCCAGCAAGTGCATCCTCTATCACCTCAAGTGACTTAGACTTCTCACGTACTGCGATAACCATGCCAGGCTTTACCTGGAAAGAAGGAATATTAACTACCTCTCCGTTTACTGTGATGTGCTTGTGACCTACCAACTGACGTGCTGCACGACGTGAAGGTGCTATACCCAAACGGTAAACCACATTGTCAAGACGGCTCTCCAACAACTGAAGCAGCACCTCACCGGTGATACCGTCAGCCTTAGCAGCCTTCTCAAACATGTTACGGAACTGGCGCTCGAGTACACCGTATGTGTACTTAGCTTTCTGCTTCTCTGCCAACATGACACCATACTCCGAAGTCTTACGACGACGGTTATTGCCATGCTGTCCAGGAGCGAAGTTTCTCTTGGACAAAACTTTTTCT
>OCTW013370131.1_pt1 | contig 42889 bp, 35 predicted proteins | sample 1539671 | NCBI WGS metagenome assembly OCTW01 (sample SAMN02144230, study PRJEB22623) | gut metagenome | biome: sheep rumen | host: Ovis aries | place: New Zealand
CTGAAAGACTGGTCGAACGGACTGAAGCTTGAGAAAAAGGAGATTGTAAAGGAGCGCGACGTGGTGCACAACGAGTGGCGCATGGGCGAAGGCCCGTCGCAGCGCATGATCACACGCGCACTGCCCAAGCTCTATCCCGGCTCGAAATACGGACTGCGCATGCCAATCGGCCTGATGTCGGTCATCGACAACTTCAAGCGCAAGGAACTCGTGCAGTACTATCAGAAATGGTATCGTCCGGACAACCAGGCCATCATCGTGGTGGGCGACGTGGACGTTGACCACACCGAGGCAGAGATCAAGCGCCTGTTCAGCGGCATCAAGCTGGCGCCGAACGCCGCTCAGGTGGTGGCCGAACCCGTGCCCGACAACAATGAGCCCATCCTCATCTTCGAGAAAGACCTGGAGATGCCCGTCAACCAAATCTACGTGATGATGAAGACAGAGGCCTATCCCGACAACGAGAAAGGAGACATCAACTACCTGATGCTCGACTATATGACCGACGTGGTTTGCTCCATGCTCAACGCCCGTCTGTCAGAGGCCGCCCAGGAGCCCGACTGCCCCTTCGTGTCGGCAAACTCCGACTACGGACAGTATATTCTGTCGAAGCCCATGGATAACTTCGAGTTGTCCATCCAGCCAAAGGAAGGCAAGGACATGGAAGCACTGAAAGCCGTGATGATTGAGGCCCGTCGCGTCGCCCAGTTTGGCTTCACCGGCACCGAGTATGAGCGTGCACGCGCCGACTATCTGGCCAGCCTCGAGAAGCGCTATACCAACCGCGACAAGCAGACCAACGCTTTCTTCGGCGACCAGTGCCGCGACCACTTCCTCTCAAATGAGCCCCTCGTCAACATCGAGTTCCTGCATTCTACCATGAGCGCCATCGCTCCCTCCATCCCCTTGGAGCTGGTCAATCAGGCCGTTTCTGAGCTTATCTCGGTGAAAGACACCAATCTCGTGGTGCTGGAATTCGCACGCGAGGCCGAAGGTCTGACCTATCCCAACGAGGCACAGATGAAACAGGCCATCGACGCCGCCCGTTCTGCCCAGATAGAAGCCTATGTTGACAACGTGAAAGACGAGCCTCTCATCACCGAAGAGAACATGCCCACGGCCGGAAGCATCAAGAGCGAGAAGGACAACAAGCAGTTCGGCTATAAGGAACTGACACTCTCGAACGGTGCCACCGTCATCCTGAAGAAGACCGACTTCAAGAACGACGAGGTGCGCATGCAGGCCTACGCCACGGGCGGCAAGAGTGTCTACGGCGAGAAAGACTACGCCAGCCTGAAGGTCTTCGACGAACTCGTGGGCTACAGCGGCATCGGCAACTTCACAGGAACTGAGCTTCAGAAGGCACTGGCAGGAAAGAACTGCAACGCCGACATCAACCTCGGCCTCACCTATCAGTATCTGAACGCCAACTCCACGCCAAAAGACCTGGAGACGATGTTCCAGATGTCATACCTCTATTTCACCGCTCTGAAGAAGGACGAAAAGCAGGTGGGCAACCTCATGTCGCAGCTTGAGCTGGCCCTGAAGAACAAAGACCTGCAACCCACATCGGTACTCGTTGACACCCTGTCCTATGTGATGAACAACGGCAACCCGCGCTTCATGCCCGTCAACATCAACGACCTGCCCAGTGTCGACTACGACCGCGTGCTCCAGATTGCAGCAGAACGCATGCGCAATGCCTCACAGTTCACCTTCATCATCGTGGGTAACTTCGAGGAGGAAACCATCCGTCCGCTCATCGAACAGTACATTGCTTCGCTTCCTACCACGGGAGAAAAGGCCGACAAGTATCGCGAAGTGCGCACCATGCCCAAGGGAAAAGTGAAGAAGCACTTTACGGTGGAGACCGACTCGCCCAACGCCTACAGCATTATTGTCCAGACCACTCCGCTGGCCTACACGCTGGAGAACTCGGTGAAGCTCGACGCCGCCGGTCAGTTGCTCTCGCAGATCTACCTCGCCACCATACGCGAAGAGGAGAGTGCCGCCTACACCTGCGGAGCCAGCGGGTCGTTCAATCTGAGCGGCGATCAGCCCTATGCCATCCTTGAAGGCATTTCCAGCGGCAACCCCGACAAGAATGCCCGCGCACTGGAACTGCTCCACAAGGGACTGCAGGACAACGCCGTAAAGGTGGATGCTGACGCTCTCGCCAAGGTAAAAGAGTACATGCTGAAGCAGGCTGACATCGACTTCAAGTCGAACAGCAACTGGATCAACATCATCTCTACATGGAAGATGCGCGGTCTCGACACCTATACCAACTACAAGAAAACGGTGGAATCACTCACGCCCGAGAACATGGCTGCCTTCATCAAGCAGATCATTGACGCCGGAAACGAGGTGGAACTCGTGATGACTCCGGTTGCCAAGACCAAGTAAGCACAGACTTCTCCCGAAAGGGAAACACACATAGAAGCCGCCCCGACTGCGTCTTGCAGCCGGGGCGTTTTTCAGAATTACGACCCATGGAAATAGAAACCAGCGAACTCATTCCGCTCAGCGACCTCGCCGACCTGACCACCGGCCAGCAGCAGGGCCATGTGCTCTGCGCGCTCTGTCTGCACGGAACCGCCAGCTTTACGGCAATGGGGCGACAGCATACCGTCACGAAAGGCGACCTCATGGTGAAGCCCTGCGACTGCCAGCTGACAGACATCAGCGCGCCGGACGATTTCCGGCTCTCGGCTTTGCTCGTGTCTGAACGGCTGTGGCCTCAGCAATGGCCGGTCGTTTCCGATGCCGGTGAGGGCCTTGTGCTGCATGTTGCCGAGACTGACGCGGAGCGCTGCCGGTGCGACATCGACGTCATCAGCCAGCGGCTCCGTCATCCCTACCACAGCTACTATGCCGACGCGCTGCGCCGATGCGTAGAGCTGCTCGCGATGGATGTGCACGACATCCACGCCCGCACGACAGGACAGGCGCCCGAGAGCGTCAGCCAGTCCACCCGGCTGCTGCAGCGCCTCGTGGCCTATCTGCAGGAAGGACGCTACAAGAAAGAGCGCAGCGTGGAGTACTATGCGTCGCTCCTGGGCATCACGGCCAAGTATCTGAGCGAGGCTTGCGTGGCTTCCAGCGGCCACAATGCGTCCTACTGGATTGAGCGGTTCACCATCGACGAGATAGCCCGCCAGCTGGCCGACCGCGACAAACCGCTCACCGACATCGCCGCCGACCTCAGCTTCTCTTCCCTCTCCTACCTGAGCCGCTACATCAAGCGCGCATTCGGGTGCACGCCAAGCAAGTATCGCCAGCGGATAAGGTAGAAGTGCCACCAGCATTATATATAAAATGTAGAAAGGGATTAGTGTTGTCGCAAGTCCATAAAATCAAAATACATCAGGCGAGTTACCTGAGGAACTACTGCCTTGTCCTTGCGAGTGCATTTCGATTCTTCTTCCTCTGACGGAAACAGAAAGGAAAATCCGTTCCTCTCATAATAGGCCAACGCGTCTGGGGCATTGCGGGCATCAACAATCAAGAACCGGCAACCTGTCTTCCCTCCCAGCCCAAGCCATCGCTTAATAAAAGTCATCAAGGCTGTGCCAATGCCTTGATGCGCCAGGAACTTATTGACTGCTAGTCTTCCTATCAGTACACCAGGATAGCGCTTAAGCCGTTTTTCGCTGAGGTCATTATCCTCGCGAAAAGCCTCCTGTTTGCGGTTGGAGAGATCCGTGACCCGCAGGCTGTCGTTAGAAACAGAGAAAGCGCACGCAATCTGTCGGGGATTGCTGTCGGCTCGAAACACATAGGTGCGACTTACCATCCGACGGGTGTAGTCTATCGCATCTTTTTGGAAGTACTCATCGAGATCGTCTATTCCACAAGAAAAATGCTCGCACTCAGCGAGCACTTCTGCTGTAAGTTCAGAGAACTTGAACCTTTTCAAGAATTCGTCATCGGTCATAGAGGCATTCCTGATTCTTTCATCATCTGAACAAATGCCTTTTCTTCGCTCTCTGTATAAATGGAGATGTTGCGTGGATTGCGCTCACGTTCCTCTGCACGCTCAATGAATGCCTTTGCGGCTTCACCGTGCAATGTCGGGATAATCTTTATTGGTGTTGCCATCTTAAATGCTCATTTGGTTACTTCTGCAAAAGTACGAATTATCTTCAAATAAGCAAAAGGAAAATGAAGAAAAACAGCCTTTTTGAGGTTTTTTTGAGTGTGCGGTCTTAAAAACTAAACAAAAAAGTACTGATTTCGTTTTATTTTCAGTACCTTTGCAGGTGCTTCTTACCACGCCGTGCCGTTGTCACTATGAGAAAACGGAGCGGTGAAGAATGGGGGAAAGGAGCACTACATGATAGAAAAAGTGTTTGCCAACGCTTTGGCTTTGTCCTTTTGAACGTAGGAAACTCAAATTTGGAATACGAAGGCATAGCAGGGTAGACGCTACGGGTAGGTATATACTGTTCCCGTTGGTGTGCCGACAGCTCGGAAAAAGGCTGTCATGCACACCTTTTGGGACATGCTGTATATGCCAACAGCGTGGGTGTCAATTCTGTTTGTTTTATTTCAAGGGCATCCTACGGCCTAAAAGGAGAACAAGCAGAGGCCAGATACCCCGCTTTTCTTTTTTGTAGTTGGCCGAAATGCAAACTCCGTCTGATCTGGGTATTCTGCGGACGTATAATGATTGTGACGGAAGAGGCATAGCATGCTTTTCAATTCTTTCGAGTTCTTGGTTTTTCTGCCAATAGTGTTCCTGCTCTATTGGTTTGTCTTTCGTGGACGGTGGTGGCAGAATCTGCTTGTGGTAGTTGCCAGCTATGTCTTCTATGGCTGGTGGGACTGGCGTTTCCTTCTCCTGATTGCGCTCACCTCCTTTTGCAGCTACAGCAGTGGGTTGTTGTTAGAACGGTTTGAAGGACAACGCTGTCGACAGCAATTGGTTAGTGCAGCTAACATTGTGCTCAATCTATGTGTTCTTGGCATCTTCAAGTATTACAATTTCTTCGTGGAGAATTTGGATGTCTTGTCTGGCATGATGGGATTCCACTTGGATTGGGTGACGATGAATGTTGTTCTGCCTGTAGGGATCTCGTTCTACACGTTTCAGGCCCTCAGTTACACTATTGATGTCTATCAAAAGAAATTGCGGGCCACTCATGACATCATAGAGTTCTTTGCCTATATCAGTTTCTTCCCGCAGTTGGTGGCTGGACCTATTGAACGAGCTACAAATCTGCTTCCCCAGTTCCAGCGAGAAAGACATTTCGACTATGTCAAGGCAGTGGATGGTATGCGCCAGATGCTGTGGGGATTCTTGAAGAAACTAGTCGTTGCTGATAATTGTGCAGCAGTCGTTAATGAATACTGGGAGCATTATCAAGACTTGCCAGGTGTCTCGCTTTTCCTTTTGGGTGTTTTGTTCACTTTCCAGATTTACTGTGATTTCTCGGGGTATTCTGACATCGCAATAGGCTGTGCCCGTCTGTTCGGCTTCAGCTTGATGCGTAATTTCAACTTTCCTTATTTCTCTCGCAGTATACCTGAATTCTGGCGGCGCTGGCACATTTCGCTGACTACGTGGTTCCGCGATTACATATATTTTCCTTTGGGAGGTAGCCGGTGTGGGAAATGGAAGACTATCCGCAATGTATATATCGTATGGGGTGTTAGCGGTCTGTGGCATGGAGCCAACTGGACTTTTGTCTGTTGGGGATTGTTCCATGCCACATTGCTCGCCGTTTACAACATGATGGATATAAATACGAAATACAAGGATGTCGTGGCTTATGGGCGCAGTATTCCCAGCGTTAAAGAGACTTTGCAGATGGCCTTGACCTTCTTTCTGGCAGTTATGGGCTGGATTATTTTCCGTGCAGAAACAATGACGCAGGCGGCAGACTACCTAAAGTCCATGTTCACAAACAAGTTCTTTGACTTGACTTTGCTTCATGGCGAGAAGTATTGTTGCTTTGGTTTGCTCCTTTTGTTCGTTGAATGGATACAGCGCGACAAGCAGCATGCCTTGCAATTTCCCTGCGTATGGCCGTTTAACCATCGCGTTGTCCGATGGGGCATTTATTACACAATCCTTTTTATAATAGCAAAATTTGCAGGCTCAAGCCAGACATTTATTTACTTCCAGTTTTAGAAAATGATGATAAAGTTTATAAAGTATTGTGCCACTTTTGTCCTGCCTTTCCTGATAGCAGCTGTGCCTTTGGAGTGGATGTTACGTCAAGTTCCTAATCCATACAAATATAAATACGAATGGATGCAGAAGAATGCCAGCGACGTTGAAATTCTGATTTTTGGAAGCAGCCACACGTTTTTTGGCGTTCGTCCTCAGTTCATCAAGGGAAAGGCCTTTAGTCTTGCAAATGTTAGTCAAAGTCATAAGGAGGATTACTATTTGTTGAAGTACTGGGCTGACAGATATAGGCATTTAAGAACTGTTATTGTTCCTATATCTTATTTTACCTGGTTCAGCCAAGGCTTGGAATCAGGAAACGAGTCCTTCCGTTGCCGATACTACAAGCTATATATGGATTGTGACTTGTATCCAGACAGCCCCTTCTACAACCTGGAACTATCACATTTCGGTTCTGCAAAGGGGAAGGTAGACAAACTGTTCTCGGAGGATACAGATCCAGGGTGCGATGATTATGGTTGGGGTAATGCGTACAAGCTGTCGCTGAAAGACACCGTCTCATGGTCCAGCGGGACAGAAGCCGAGGCTGCGGTTGAAAGGCATAAGGCAAAGGACTGGAACTCCATCGGAACAAACTATGAGCGCATGAAAGAAATGGCTGAATTCTGCAAGGAACACGGCATCCAGTTGGTGTTGATTACGACTCCTTGTTGGCACTCTTATTACGACAAACTGGCCAGAGTGCAACTTCAGAGGATGTATGAACTTACACGTAAGTTCCAAAAAGACTCTGGAGTTCTATACCTTGACTATATGAGAGACACTCGTTTTGTTGCGGATGATTTCTTTGATAGCAATCACTTGTCAGATGTCGGTGCAGAGAAGTTCACGAAAATCCTGGATAAGGACATAAAACGCCATGGACGTTCACAATAGTAGTTTTTTTTAAAAAAAGCTTTCGCATTTCTCAGAAAAGATGTATCTATGTGGCCGAAGTGAAAACCGAATCATTATGGCAAACGCAGTAATAGTTCCATCTAAAGGACAGATTGCAGTCTCCAGAGAGGATATGTCACTGATTAAAGATATCAAAAAATCCATCGAACAGCATCAACATGGTAAGCGAAGCCATCCCATGCGCCACTTCGACACATGTTTTTTTTGTTCGGCCAGACAAGAGGGCCAGGATGGCGAAGGCCGCGCTGCGGACACCGGGGGCGTAGGGCACCATCAACAAAAACTGCGTTAATCTTCTATAATCGTTGCGCAGTGTCAGTTTTTTTTCGTAAGTTTGCAGACGCAACGAGAACGGGATGCCGGGGAAGAGAAACGCATCCGAAAAAACACAAACTACATGATTACAATTGAAAACGCACTAAGGATTGCCATTCAGGCACACGAGGGACAGAAAGACCTCGACGGGAAGCCGGTCATCTTGCACCCACTCGCCGTGGGACTGGCCGGAAAGACGCGCGAAGAGACCATCGCAGGGTTTCTTCACGACGTGGTAGAAGACAGTTCCTACACCTTCGAATCGCTGCAAGGCATCGGCGTGGACAGAGAAATCGTCGACGTGCTGCGCCTTCTTACCCACGACAAAAGCATCGACTACTACGACTATGTGCAGCACATCATCGATTCAGGAAACGCAACGGCGCTGGCCGTAAAACGCAATGACCTGAACCACAACCTGATGCGCGGACGCGCCGGCAACCACGTCAAGCAGGTGATGAAACACGAGAAAGCGCTGGCCATGCTCGACAATGCGGCGAAGGCTTCTGGCGAAATGCCCTGATGACAGCGACTCATGATACGCACCGAACGAAAAGGAATCAAGCATACAATCAACAATCGTAATATGACACACACATTGAGAAAAGCCGCCGTTGCGGTGGCCATGCTCTGCCTATGCGCAACCACCTGGGCGGCACAACGACAGATGGCGCCTGCCACAACGGCAGCAAGCGCACAGCAACATGAGCTTCGTTCGCCCGACGGACAGCTCAGAGTGAGCATGAACATTGACAAAGACGGCCTGACGTGGCGCCTGGAAAAGAACGGGCAGACGGTGATGCTGCCCTCCAGAATCGGCCTCGTGGTGGATGGCAAGGAGGCCATTCAGGGCAAGGCGCGCGAGACAGAATGCCGCCAGGTGAACCAGTCTTTCGCCACCGAGTTCTACAAGAAGGCCTACGTTGTCGACAACTACGCCACGCTGACGCTGCGCTTCGCCAAGGCCAGTGTGGAGTTCCGCGCCTACGACGATGGTGCCGCCTACCGCATTCTCTGGCAGGGAAAGCAGGCCCGCGTCGACAGCGAACAGGCGCAGTTCTGCTTCAGCGGCGACCCGAAGGCGTTCATCCCCTACGTCAACGACAACCGCAGCGGCGAGCGCTACTGCTACTCCTTCGAGTCGTATTATGACGAAACCGCGCTCTCGGCCATGTATCGCGACTCGCTGGCCATCACGCCGCTGGCCGTCTGTCTTGACGGCGGACGCAAGGCCATCGTGATGGACTGCGGCGTGGTAGACTATCCCGGCATGATGCTCATGCGCGATGAAAGCACAGCCCGCACGTCGGGCAGCGAGCTGCTGAAGGCCGTCTTCGCCCCGCTTCCGCTCGAAGAGACCGTGGGAGGATTTGACCGCCTGAACCTCGTTCCCACCAAACGCGCCGACTATATCGCACGCATCGGTGCCCGTCAGCAGCTTCCCTGGCGCGCCGTCGTGGTGACCGACCGCGACGCCGACATCCTCGACTGCGACATGGCACAGCGGCTGGCACCGCCATGCAGGGTGAAGGACACGTCGTGGATCAAGCCCGGCAAGGTGGCTTGGGACTGGTGGAACAACACCAACCTCACGGGCGTGGACTTCGCATCGGGCATGAACACCGACACCTATTTATATTATATAGACTTCGCCGCAAGGAACCACCTGGAGTACATCATCATCGACGAGGGCTGGAGCGGCAAGGAGTCGCTCATGGAAGACCTGAGCGACGCCATCGACCTGGACCGTCTGATAGCCCACGGACAGCAGAAGGGCGTGGGCATCATCCTGTGGTCGAGCTGGCGAAACCTCATCGGCAACCGCCCGACCGACGGCTACGACCAGGCCGAGGCGGTGATGAGCCACTACGCGCGCCGCGGCGTGAAGGGCTTCAAGGTGGACTTTTTCGACCGCGATGACCAGGAAGTCATCGCCTCGGCCTACAGACTGGTCGACTGCGCAGCACGAAACCACCTGCTGCTCGACCTGCATGGGCTGAAGCCTTTCGGCATTCAGAGGGCCTTTCCCAATGTGGTGAACTTCGAGGGCGTGAAGGGACTGGAGAACTCGAAATGGGAACCTCGCGTGGGCGACGGACCACTCCACAACCAACCGCGCTACGACGTCACCGCGCCCTATCTGCGCATGCTGTGCGGACCGATGGACTACACGCCGGGCGCCATGACCAATGCCATGCGCAACAACTTCTTCGGCAACAACGACAACCCGATGAGCCAGGGCACGCGAGTTCACCAGATGGCCATGTACACGCTGTTTGAAGCACCCCTGCAGATGCTGGCCGACAGTCCCTCGGCCTACGAGCGCGAGCAGGAATGCACCGACTTCATCGCACAGGTGCCGACGACCTTCGACGAGACCGTCGCCATAGACGGACAGCTGGGCGAGTATGCCGTGGTGGCACGAAGGAAAGGCACCACATGGTATGTGGCCGCCATGACCGACTGGACGCCACGCCAGCTTACCATCAGTCTGTCGTTCCTGGGAAGCGGAACCCACAAGGCCAGCATCTTTGCCGACGGCGTGAACGCCATGAAAGACGCGCGCGACTACCGCCATACCACGCAGACGGTGACCGCCACCGACCAGCTGCGCGTCAGCCTCTCGTCGGGCGGCGGCTGGACGGCCATCATCAGGTGACGGCCCAGACAACGAACGCTTTTTTGGCCGATGATGGCCGAATCTGAAAAAAAAGCCGTACCTTTGCAGCAAACTTTTCGTCATAGCGAAAGCAAACATGAACAGTAACAGATACAGACCCCACCCCTGGCCCCTCCCCTTGAAGGGAGGGGAGCGCCCTGCGGCTTGCTTTCCGGCGGTAGCCACTCCCCTCCCTTCAAGGGGATAGGTCAGGGGTGGGGTCTGTAACTTAGTTATATAGAAGCCAGAAAACAAACCCCATCATCACTATTCGCCAATGAAACGCATCGCCATATTCCTCTTTGCAGCGCTCGCATCCCTCACCTTGCAGGCGCAAGTCATCAGCCAGACCACGCACAAGGGCGTGAAAAGCGGCGGCTACCCGTTCTGGGTGAGCCTGCCCGACGACTATCTGGCACACGAACAGCCGTTCCCGGTGGTGTTCTTCCTGCACGGAGCAAGCCTCTGCGGCAACAATCTCAGCCGCGTGAAGACCTACGGAACGCTGGCTGCCATAGGCATGGGGCGCAAGATTCCCGCCATCGTGGTGGCTCCGCAGAACCCCGGCGGGGCGTGGAGTCCGAAGAAACTCGACGACATCCTTGAGTGGACCAAGAAGCAGTATCGCGTGGACACCACCCGCGTGAGTGTGCTTGGCATGAGCCTCGGCGGCTACGGCACCATGGACTTTGCAGGCACCTACCCGCACAAGATAGCGGCCGCCATGGCGCTGTGCGGAGGATGCTCGCTGAAAGACCAGAGCGGACTGGGCGAACTGCCGCTGTGGATCATCCACGGAACGGGCGACAGGGCCGTTTCGGTGAAGGAGTCGCAGAAGGTGGTGAACCTGCTGAAGAGCAAGAATGCCGACAAGCGGCTGCGCTTCGACTGGCTGCCCGGTGCCTCGCACGGTGCACCCGCGCGCATCTTCTACCTCAAAGAGACCTACGAATGGCTGCTCTCCCACTCGCTCGACGACCCAGACCGGCCCGTCAATCGTGACATCATCATCAACCAGAAAAAGATGGCCAACGCCTACAGCGACCTCATTACGAGGCGCCGAAGGTAACAGCTTCCCGAGCCAGACGCGCCATCGCCATCCAACAACAGGAGCGCGGGCAACCTCGCCGCACAGCAGATTCTGCGGGCGAAGTTGCCCGCGCTCCCTGCGTAAACCGCCAAAGTCAAGCGGCAAAAACGGCAGTTTGGCGAGACAAAACCATTGATTTTGTTGAACGATTCCAATGGATTTGTTCAACCATTCCATTGGCTTTGTTCAGCCATTCCATTGGTTTTGTCTCGCCAAACTGCCGTTTTTCTTGCGTTTATATGCCGTTTTTGTTGAAGAAATCTGCCGTTTTTCCTGAGCAGTACGGCAGTCTAGGAACCAGATAAGGAACACTTCTGTGCAGTACATCCACATGATAATAAGGTGACGATCCCATATATACCAGTTCCTTCTTTCTCGCCTCGGCGTCCTCGCGGTTGTTCACCGGTTTCACGCCCCATCGGGCTGCAGCACGTTCCTGTACGGGCTGACTGTCGGGAAATGCCTCTAGGTAATGCGGAACGCTAAGGATTCTGTGCTTGACAACAGAGCCGTCGCTGTTGATGAACTTCGAACGAGCCAATGACATCACTGGTCCTTTCTCCTCTTGCTTCTCAGTTCTACTCTCTTGTATCTCAGTTCTACTCTCTTGCCTCTTGCCTCTCATTCTTTGCCTCTTGCTTCTCAATCTTTGCCTCTTCAGTCAAAAGCGAGTCCTTTTACTCCACCCCAGCCAATTCCTTACCAGTTCCCTCGGCAATCTTGGGATGAATACAGCGAACGAGTGCCAATATCATGACGACCGCAGCAAAGCCGGCCAGATAAATATTCTTTGTTATTTTAACTTTCAACATGATGCATTTTCAATAACTCTGTGCAAAGACACAACAATTATCAACAATTACCAAGAAACTGCCTTCTATCTCATACAAATCAGGCTGATAACCCATCGTTATCAGCCTTCTAACACACACTAACCAGCCTTCTAAAGTGACTTTATGTTATTTTGACACTTTCTTTAATGCATAACCATCGCCATCATAGGCTTCTGCGGATATATATAGAACTCCCTGATCAAAGTTGATGTAATAATACAAACTGGAGTTGTTAAAAGTGATAACAACACTTGGTTCACCTGTAAATATGGAATTATTGGTTTTCTTAAACGAGTACGTAAATGTACTTGTTGGGATGGGACGTTGATCTTCTCGATTATTGACCACCTTTACCTGCCCCTTATTTGTGAAAGTTACCATGATTTCACCGACATTGTAGTCGGTTATACCTCCCCATCCACTCGAACGACTTGCCAAATACCATGTTCCAACAATGGCACTTTTGTAATTGTTGTAATCCTTTACGAAAATGACATCTTCATCGTCACTATCACTACAGCTGGTCAGTCCTGCTACACACAGAACCGCGGCGCACATCCAAAAGATAATAGTCTGCTTCATATTTCTGTTGAAAATTAAACTCTTTACAAGTATAATTCATTCATCACCGAAACCTTGCATGGAAAGGCAAATAATTAACATTGTTTACAACTATAGCATAAAATCTTTGGCTGCGCCGAAGATACTCACACTCGGAATCTCGTTTTTTCGTAACTTTGGCTGCGCCGAAGATCGCCTTTGTGACCATATTCCGCCATACAATGAGAGCGCGACCGCCCTCTCCGCAGCATTGTTTTACGGACGAGGGCGGTCGCGCTCTCAGGTATTGTAGGCGAGGAATGGCTGTTGAGGGCCGCGTTACATGTAGCCCAGCCAGCGCAGAATGTCGTTGAGGTTGGCCACCACCATCAGAAGGATGAGGATGCCAAAGCCCACATACTCGGCGCGAATCATGAATTTCTCCGACGGTTTGCGGCGCGTGATGATCTCATAGAGAAGGAAGAGCACGTGGCCTCCGTCCAAAGCCGGGATGGGAAGAATGTTCATGAAGGCGAGAATGATGCTGAGGAAGGCCGTCATCAGCCAGAACTGATGCCAGTCCCACTGCGAGGGGAAGAGGCTGCCGATGGCCCCGAAACCACCCAGGCTCTTTGCACCCTCGGCCGAAGCCACGTATTTCAGGTCGCCCACGTAGCCGCGCAGCACGTTCCATCCGTAGCTGATGCCGGCGGGCAGACTCTCGAAGAAGCCGTAGCTGACCGTCACCGGCTCGTAGTAGGTGTAGATGCTTGTCTGGTTGACGCCAAGGAGCAGTTCGGGCGTGAGCACCAGCTGCAGGGTGTCTGCCGACGGGTGCTGGGCGGTGGCCGACAGGCTCTCGGCATAGGATTCGTGTGTGTAGACCAGGTTGACGGTGCGCAGGCGGAGGCTGTCGGCACCGGTCTTGGCCACTGTCATCTGGTCGCTGAGCACGCCAATCTGGTGGGTGAACTCGTTCCACGAGTCAACAGGCTTGCCGTTGATGGCCAAGATGCGGTCGCCCTTGCGCAGTCCGGCCTTCTCGGCGGGAGTGTCTGGGAACACGCTGTCGAGCTCTGCCGGCACGAAAGGACGGGCAAAGGCGGGACTGCTCTGCAGCATCTCGAGCAGGCTGAGATTGTCCGGCATGTTGATGGTGACGGCCTTTCCCTGGCGCATAACCTGCACTGTCTTGGCGTCGGCTACGTGGCGGAAGAGGTCGACATCGAACTTCTTGATGTCCTTTCCGTCATATCCCACGATGATATCATGGTCCTGAAAGCCGATGGCCTTGGCCTGCTGGTTGAACTTGTAGCCCATGGTGAGGTCCTTGGCACCCATATACTGGTCGCCCCAGTTGAAGAGCACCATGGAATAGATGAACAGTGCGAGCAGGAAATTCACGAGCACGCCGCCTATCATGATGAGCAGTCGCTGCCACGCAGGCTTCGCCCTGAACTCCCAGGGCTGCACGGGCTGCTTCATCTGCTCGGTGTCGAAGCTCTCGTCAATCATTCCCGCTATCTTGCAATAGCCGCCCAGCGGCAGCCAGCCCATACCGTAGGCGGTGTCGCTGTTCTTGGGCTTCCACTCGAACAGGTGGAACCATGGGTCGAAAAAAAGATAGAACTTCTCCACGCGAACTCCGAAGAGCTTGGAGAAAAAGAAGTGGCCGCCCTCGTGAAGCAACACGAGGAGGGAGATGGCCAACATGAACTGAAGGAGTTTTATAAGAAATACTTCCATTGTTGTTTTGGGGTTTTATTGTTCTGGGATGGGGGCAGAGGCGGTGCCTCTGCGTACGCAAAAGCCCAAGGGGGCTTTGCTTTGAGGCGGAAGGCTCAGAGCGATGAGGCGGAAGGCTCAGAGCATTGAGGCGGAAGGCTCAGAGCATTGAGGCGGCGATGGCGCGGGCCTCGGCATCGGTTCTGAAATAGGTGTCGAGCGAGGGGCTTGCGTCGAAGGTGGCCTTCTGCATGGTTTGCTCAATAATTTCAGCCATCTGCGGGAACGAGCAGCGGTCGTGGCGGAAGGCCTCGTTGACCACCTCGTTGGCCGCGTTCAGTATGCAGGGCATGTTTCCGCCGCGTGCGATGGCCTCGAAGGCGAGAGCCAGGCAGCGGAACTTCTGCAGGTCGGGCTCGAAGAACTCCAGCGGATGGGCAAACAGGTTGAGGCGGTCGGCCGAGAGCGGCAGCCGGTCGGGATAGGAGAAGGCGTACTGGATGGGCAGGCGCATGTCGGGCACGCCGAGCTGCGCCTTCACGCTGCCGTCGCAGAACTGCACGGCGCTGTGGACGATGCTCTGGGGATGGATGAGCACCTGTATCCGTTCGGCGGGCACGCCAAAGAGCCATTTGGCCTCGATGACCTCAAAGCCCTTGTTCATGAGCGATGCCGAGTCGATGGTGATCTTCGCGCCCATGTCCCATGTCGGGTGGCGAAGGGCGTCGGCAGCCGTCACCTTGTCGAGCTGAGCGGGGTCCATCAGCCGGAACGGTCCGCCCGAACAGGTGAGCAGGATTTTCTCCACGGCGTTGTCGCCTTCACCCACGAGGCTCTGGAAGATGGCCGAATGCTCGCTGTCGACGGGCAGTATGGGCACATGGTTCTCCATGGCCAGCTGGCAGATGAGCTCGCCTGCGACGACGAGCGTCTCCTTGTTGGCGAGGCATATTTTCTTATGGGCGCGGATGGCATGCACAGTTGGCGAGAGTCCGGCAAAGCCTACCATGGCGGCAAGCACCATATCGATGGGTCCGGCCTCCACGATGTCGTCGAGCGCCTTGGCACCGGCGTAGACCTTGATGTCTGGCTCGTCGGCCAGCAGCTGGCACAGCTCGTCGTAGCGGGCCTCGTTGGCAATGACCACGGCGGCGGGATGGAAACGGTGCGCCTGCTGGGCAAGCAGCTCCACGCGGTTGTTGGCCGTCAGGCAATACACCTCAAACAGGTCGCTGTGTTCCTCAATGACCTGGAGTGCCTGTGTGCCGATGCTTCCGGTAGAACCGAGAATGGCTATTTGCTTTTTCATTTTCTTCGTGATGATGATGTGGTGGTGGCGGAGAAAGACGACCGACGGCGCCTACAGGTCGAGCAGTCCCTCGGGCAGCGTGACCCTGATTTCCTGCCTGTCGGTGTCGATGCCGTCGATGAATTCCTCGGCGGCAGGCACGAGCAACTGGTCTCCCTGAGGCGTTGTCACCTCGAAGAGCACGTTCTGCGTGGTGTCGTCGACCGAGCAGATTTCTCCTATTACCTTATTATTATTTGTAGCGTCGACCAGTCGGAAGCCCACAATCTGGGCCCACGACACGTCGTCGTCGGCACCCTCGGCCAGCTTTCTGGGGAAGAACACGTTGCAGTTGGTGAGCTCGCGCGCCCTTTCCACGGTGTCGATGCCTTCCAGTTTGAGCAGTGCCGTCTCGGCGGTCTTGAAGCGGTATTCCTCCATGAAGAAGGGCACGAGGATGCCGTCTGTCTCCACGACAATGTAGTCGGCGTCGACGCGGTCGAACACATCATCGGTGAACATAAACGACAGTTCGCCCTTGATGCCATGCGGTTTTCCGAGCCTTCCGATGGGGAACACTTCCTCTGGTCTGATCATTTTCTTCTATCTGCTTTCTCTTCTGATGTGAGCTCCAAGCGCGTTGAGCCGCGCCTCGATGTCCTGATAGCCGCGGTCAATCTGCGCAATGTTGTCGATGCGGCTTGTGCCGTTGGCGCTGAGGGCTGCAATGAGCAGGGCGATGCCTGCACGGATGTCGGGGCTCGACATGCGTCCGGCGCGCAGTCTTAGCTTGCGGTCGTGGCCGATGACCACTGCCCTGTGGGGGTCGCAGAGGATAATCTGCGCACCCATGTCGATGAGCTTGTCGACGAAGAACAGCCTGCTCTCGAACATCTTCTGATGGATGAGCACCGAGCCGCGGGCCTGCGTGGCCACCACGAGCAGCACCGAGAGCAGGTCGGGCGTGAGTCCTGGCCAGGGCGCGTCGGCAAGCGTCATGATGGAACCGTCGATGAACGAGTCGACCACATAGTGGTTCTGGCGGGGCACGATGAGGTCGTCGCCTTCGTTCTTTATCTTCACGCCGAGCCTGCGGAAGGCATCTGGGATGATGCCGAGGTCTTTCAGCGAGACGTCTTTTATCCTGATGCCGTCGCCAACCATGGCTGCCATGCCGATGAACGAGCCCACCTCAATCATGTCGGGCAGTATTCTGTGGCTGGCTGCATGCAGATGGTCGGTGCCGACAATGGTGAGCAGGTTGCTGCCAATTCCACTGATGGTGGCGCCCATGTGGTTGAGCAGGTGACAGAGCTGCTGAATATAGGGCTCGCAGGCTGCGTTGTAGATGGTTGTGGTGCCCTGTGCCAGCGCAGCCGCCATCACGATGTTGGCCGTTCCGGTCACCGAGGCCTCATCGAGCAGCATGTAGCATCCCTTGAGCTTCTTGGAGTGTATCTCGTAGACGTTGCGCTCTTCAAGGTAGTCGAAGCGTGCTCCGAGGTGCTTGAATCCGAGGAAATGGGTGTCGAGTCTCCGCCTTCCTATCTTGTCGCCTCCCGGTTCTGCCACGATGGCGCGGCCAAACCTGGTGAGCAGCGGCCCTATCATGAGCACCGAACCTCGCAAGGCGGCGCACTTGCGCACGAACTCGTCGCTGCCCAGATACTCCAGATTGACCTCGTCGGCCTGGAACGTGTAGTCGTTGCGTCCGTTGCGCGTCACCTTCACGCCGATTTCCTTCAGCAGCTGAATGAGGTTGTTCACGTCCAGGATGTCGGGGATATTCTGGATGTGAACCTCATCGCTGGTGAGCAGCGAGGCACAGATCACCTGCAGGGCCTCGTTCTTGGCGCCCTGTGGAGCTATGGTTCCGCTGAGCCTGTGTCCGCCTTCAATGATGAATGATTCCATGTTCGGGCCCTGTTTATTTTCTGCGCTTGCCGTTTCCGTTTTTCATTGCGAGCAGCTCTTTCTCGTTGATTTTCTCAAACTTGAACGTGTCGAGGTCCAGCTGAATCACCCCGTCGGTGTAGCGGGCGAGGTCGTCGGCAATCTTCTCCTCGGTGTTCGAGCCGTGGCTCCACAACAGCAGGTCGCGCTTCATCTGGTTGGCAGTCTGCCGCATCAGTTCGTCGCGGTCGGGCCCTGCCGGCATGTTCTTCAGCTGTTCGAACAATTCGAAGACCAGCTTTCCGTAGTGTCGCACGGGTATCTGGCTCATCGGATAGGGCAGAGGTTCGGGCTTGTGGGCCATCTTCAGGGCGTCGCTGACATCGTAAGGGAAGTCGATGTCGAGGCGGAAGTTGCTCATGATCATCAGGTGATCCCAGAGTTTCTGCTCGTAGTCGGGTGTCTCGTGGCCCTGCGGATACATACGCTCCATGATGGAGATGATGGTCTCGGCGCATCGCTGCCGCTCCTCCTTCGTGGGAAGCTGCGTGGCGTGGTCCACCATTTTCTGGATTTCCCGTCCGTATTCGGGCAGTACGAGCCGTTCGCGCTGCGTATTGTAGTCTAATCCTTCAATGTTCATATTCTATATTGTCTCTCTTTTTTGTTTTTTCTCTGTCAACCTTTCATCCTTCACCCCCGTTCCTTCATCCCCTTCAGAGCAGTTTCCTCGGCTGCTTGGCCACGAAGTCCTTCAGGTAGAAGGGCACGAAATAGGCCACGTCTTCGAACTGCTCTCCGAGGTATTTTCTTTCTGCCAGCGGCTGCATGTAGCGTGCCAGCGGCTCAATGCCATCGATGAACCGGGCGTTAGGATGGCTGATGGCCTCCCTGCACTTGGCGGCTCCGGGGCCGAAGAAATAGACCGGATGCTGGTCGAGATACTCGCGGTAGGTGTCTGCGTCGACCACATCGGCCTGCGTGGGTCGCACCTCGCGCAGCGCACGGTCGTAGACGGCGGCATACACCTCCATCCGTCGCGCGTCGAGCATGGGGCAGACGAGGGCGTCCTCCTCCATGTCGTCGTACCTCAGCAACACCGGAACACACAGCAGCTGAAGGGTGGGTACGCTGATGAGAGGTATCTGAAAGCCGTAGCAGATGCCCTTTGCCATGCTCACTCCGATGCGCAGGCCGGTGTAGGAACCTGGCCCGCTGCTCACGGCAACGGCGTCAACAGGGATGGCATGACTGTCGGCAAACGAGAGTGCTTCATCCACATAAGTGCCCAGTCGCTCGGCATGATTGGGACCGCTGAAATCCTCTTCCTTGAAGATGACGTGGCTGTCTTCGCTCACCGCCACGGAACAAACGCTACTGCTCGTTTCAATATGTAAAATGCAGGGCATATAAAACTTCTTTGTTATTTTAAAGTGCAAATGTACTCATTTTTCAGAAATTATTCGTACTTTTGCATAAATTTTAGAACATCAGCCCGTAAAATTAACGAAAAACAAGATATGATACTCTCAATGACGGGCTACGGCAAGGCTGTCGTGGCCTATAAGGAAAAGAAAATCCATGTGGAGGTGAAGTCGCTCAACAGCAAGCAACTCGACCTCTCCACTCGTATTGCACCCCTCTACCGCGAGAAGGAAATGGAGATGCGGCAGATGATTTCGGCCGCGGTGGTTCGCGGAAAAGTGGACTTCAGCATCTGGATTGAGAAGGACGCTTCCACCGAGGCTGCACCCATCAACGGGGCGCTCGTGGAGAGCTACTACCGCCAGTTGAAGGAGATAGCCCGACAGGCTGGCATTCCCGAACCAGCGGACTGGCTGTCCACATTGGTCAGAATGCCCGACGTGACCACGCGCACCGAGGTGGAGGTTCTCAGCGACGAGGAGTGGGCGGTGGTGCGGAAAGGCATCGGCGAGGCACTCGGCGCACTCGTGGACTTTCGCCGACAGGAGGGCAGCGCGCTGCAGGCCAAGTTCAGCGAGAAGATAGACAACATCGAGAAACTCCTTGCGAGCATCGAGCCATACGAGAAACAGCGCGTGGAGAAGATACGACAGCGCATCGTGGAAGGCCTCAAGAGCATTCCCGACGTAGAGTACGACAAGAACCGCCTGGAGCAGGAGCTCATCTACTACATCGAGAAACTCGACATCAGCGAAGAGAAACAGCGCCTGCAGAACCACCTGCGCTACTTCCGCGAGACCATGGAACAGAGCGACTGTCAGGGCAAGAAGCTGGGCTTCATCGCACAGGAAATGGGTCGCGAAATCAACACCACCGGTTCGAAAAGCAACCAGGCCGAGATGCAGAACATCGTGGTCATGATGAAGGATGAACTGGAACAGATCAAGGAACAAGTGCTGAATGCGCTGTAAGGAAAACCTCCCCCGACCCCTCCAAAGGAGGGGAGGGCCTGCGGAGTTCATGTAGGAGAAAGGTTAAAGGCGTGAGATGAAGGATAAGGAAAGGCGGTTTGGGTACGAGACAACCGACGGTAGTACGTATGAGTTGTTGCTGCGGAATGCAAAGAACAACCGCAGATACCCTACGCCAGCCGAGAAAGCGCTTTGGTTATTGTTGCGAGGCGAAAGCCTCGGTGTGCATTTCCGGCGCCAGCATCCCGTAGAAGGATACATTCCCGACTTTGTATGCCTGCCCAGAAAACTCATCGTTGAGGTGGACGGCGCCTACCATTTCTGCAATGGTCAACCGCTTTCCGATCAGGAGCGGACTTCATATCTCGAGGCCAAAGGCTTTCATGTGCTTCGTTTTACTAACGAGCAAGTATTAGCCGACCCGCCATCTGTGGTGGAGACAATTAAGGAATATCTTGAAAGAGAGAATAAGGACCTCCCCCAGCCCCTCCAAAGGAGGGGGGCACAAAGAGGAAAAAGCTCCCCATAACCCTCCGATAAAGGGGAGAGCATGAGAGCGGGGACCTCCCCCAACCCCTCCAAAGGAGGGGAGTGCATTGAGGATTCAGATAGCGAGAAACGCAGAATTTCTAATTGAATAACATCAACATTCGTATGCAAGACCATCAAAGCCCAAAGAAATCAGCCCCACTTCCAGCCGCAGACATCCCATTGTCTGAGAAGGAAGGTTTGAACGAAAGCAACGTGTCAGGGGAGAATCTGCCCGCAGACATCCCATTGTCCGAGAAGGAAGGATTGGACGAAAGCAACATGTCAGGGGAGAATCTGCCCGCAGACATCCCACTGTCTGAGAAGGAAGGTTTGAACGAAAGCAACATGTCAGGGGAGAATCTGCCCGCAGACATCCCATTGTCTGAGAAGGAAGGATTGAACGAAAGCAACGTGTCTGGGGAGAATCTGCCCGCAGACATCCCAATGTCTGAGAAGGAAGGTTTGAACGAAAGCAACATGTCTGGGGAGAATCTGCCCGCAGACATCCCAATGTCTGAGAAGGAAGGTTTGAACGAAAGCAACATGTCAGGGGAGAATCTGCCCGCAGGCACTCCCCTCCTTTGGAGGGGCTGGGGGAGGTTAATCATCATCTCCGCCCCATCTGGCAGCGGCAAGAGCACCATCATCAACTGGCTGATGGAGCATCACCCCGAACTGCGGCTGGCCTTCTCCATCAGCTGCACCAGTCGTGCACCGCGCGGCACCGAGCAGAACGGCGTGGAGTACTTCTTCCTTTCGCCCGAGGAGTTCCGCGAGCGCATCGAGCGCAACGAGTTCCTGGAGTACGAGGAAGTGTACGAAGGCCGCTTCTACGGCACGTTGAAAGAGCAGGTGGAGCGCCAGCGAGGCACCCACAACGTGGTGTTCGACGTCGACGTGAAGGGCGGCTGCAACATTAAGAAATACTACGGCGACGAGGCCTTGAGCCTGTTCATCCAGCCGCCCAGCATCGAAGAGCTGCGCCGACGTCTGGAAGGCCGGGGCACCGACGCACCAGAAGTCATCGAGCAGCGCCTCGAGAGAGCTGCCTTCGAACTGTCGTTTGCACCACAGTTCGACCGCGTGGTCATCAACGACGACCTGCAGACAGCCGAAGAAGAGACGTTCGCCATTATCAGCCAATTCCTATGAACAAGCGCATCGGACTCTACGGCGGTTCCTTCAACCCCATACACAACGGCCACGTGCGTCTGGCCGGACAGATACGTCGTCTGGCGCATCTCGACGAGGTGTGGTTCATGGTTTCGCCCCAGAACCCCCTCAAAACAGGCCAGGATCTGCTCAAAGATGAACAGCGGCTCATGCTGGCCCAGCGGGCCCTAAGTCGGCATCCTGGCCTCGAGGCAAGCGACTATGAATTCCACCTGCCCAGGCCTTCCTACACGTGGAATACGCTGCAGGCGCTGGCCCGAGACTACCCCGACTACGAGTTTGTGCTCATCATCGGCGCCGACAACTGGGAGAGTTTCCCCCACTGGTATCGTGGCGACGACATCCTCAGTCGGTACCACGTCATCGTCTATCCGCGCAAAGGCTCAGACATCGACGCCGCATCGCTGCCGGAAAACGTGCAACTGGTATCCACCAGCCTTATCAACATCAGCAGCACCGACATCCGTCGACGCATCGCCCAGGGCCGCCGCTACCAGCACCTGGTGCCCAAAGCCGTGGCCGATACCATCGAAGCCTATCAGTTCTACAGCCTCTGAAGACGAACGGCCATTGCAACGCTACGGTCTGTCAACAAGTGTGCAATGGCCTCGAAATGTTAAATCGATTCACGAATCCTGACAAACCCATTTTCGCATTCTGGAAATGGAACACCCTCCGTTTGCAATCCCGACATAGCAAAACAACTGTCTTGCGAAATCTTTCTGCCACCTTTCTTCACTTTAAACGCCATCTTTTTTGCAAAAAACTGGCACTTTTTCTCATCAAAACCGCCAATTTCGAGAAGAAAAATCCAGGTTTTTTTCGCGAAAATCGCCAATTTTCATCTGCATAGAACACTGCGGAAAACCCAACCGTCTGATAATCAACGCTTTGTAAAATGCCTCACCATTGCGTTATTTTCGTCCTCGCGCCTTTTTCTTTGCAAGGAAGCCGTTCACAGAGACATGTAAATGTTAAAAACGGAACTGCAAGGATTCCTTTTGGGCACCGATAAGGGAGGAGTGTGCAAAAAAAGAGAACGAGTTGATGTTGTTCTGGAGTTAAGGACTGAAGTTTCGGATGTTCTAATCCGCTAAGGAGTTTAGGAGTTTGGGAGTTTAGGAGTCTGGACGATAGATTTATTTGCTCATCTTTCCTGGATTTCTGGAATCAGAACTAATGTCCAAACTCCTAAACTCCCAGACTCCTAAACTCCTCCAATTCTTTTAGTGGAGCTAATCAAACTATCGTCTGTAACTCCTGCGCTCGGCCAAGGCCATTAGGACTTGGACGCTCTGCTGCAGAGAACTCCTTCCCGACATAAGATTAATGAGCGAAAAACAACTTTTCCTCGCGTTTTACTTTTCGTTTTGCCCACTTATTCGTACCTTTGCAGTCGTGAAGAAGAACATTGCCTTTTTCGTGTTCATGTATGCGCTGGGGGTGGTGTGCAGCTATGCTGTACTTCCTGCGTCGCATCCCGACCGCCTCTACGGCCATCTATGGACCGAATTGTTTGTGGACGTAGGCGCGCTGACCGTCGTCTTGTCGGTGCTACCTCAGAAGTTGAGCGTGTGGCTGAAACGCGCTTTCTACGTGGTGGCCTACGGTGTTGCGCTGGCCGATGTATTCTGCTATGTGCGCTTCGACAGCACCCTCACCCCCACCATGTTGCTGCTGGTGGGCGAGACCAATGGTCAGGAGGCGGGCGAATTCCTGTCCTCGTTTCTCACCTTCGACGTGATTTTCAGCCGTCTGGGCTGGGTGCTGCTGTTGATGCTGGTGCACATGGCGTGGGCCTACGCATGGAAAAAGCACATCAAATGGCGCCCGCAGCCACTGGGTCTGCGACGCCAGCTCGTGGCGGCCATGGCCTTCGCGCTGCTGTTCTGCTATAGTCTGAGCGACTGCTGGAGCAACAAGCAGGCGCTGCACCGGCTGATGAGCTACGACAAGATTGGCGACGTGGAGCACGAACTGACCGAGACCAAGACCTGTGCCAACCTGTATCAGCCGCTCTATCGCCTCGCCTTCAGCATACGCGCCAACCAGCTGACAGCGCAGCAGGTGGACAAGCTCATTGCCGGCATCGACAAGGTGACGGTGGACAGCTGCCGCTACGACTGCACCAACCTGGTGCTCATCATCGGCGAGAGCTACAACCGCCATCACGCCCAGCTCTATGGCTACGCCAAGCCCACGACGCCCCGCCAGCTGGACCGTGCCCGTCGCGGTGAGCTGACCGTGTTTCAGGACGTGGTGGCCCCATGGAACCTGACGAGCTTCGTGTTCAAGCACATGTTCTCGTTCTACAGCGTTGGCGACAGCGGCGAATGGTGCGACCAGCCCCTTTTCCCCGAGGTGTTCCGCCGGGCAGGCTATCATGTGAGCTTCCTCACGAACCAGTTCCTGCCCCAGGCCAAGGAAGCCGTCTACGATTTCAGCGGAGGCTTCTTTCTGAACAACCCGACGCTGAGCCAGGCCATGTTCGACTCGCGCAACGCCAGGCTGAGCTATTTCGACGAGGGACTGCTGAAGGTCTATGACGACAGCATCCGCCAGCAAGAGGGCATGTGCAACCTCACCATCTTCCACCTGAAGGGACAGCACGTTGACTACCGCACCCGCTACCCCAAGAAACAGACGAAGTTCTGGAGAGGAAGCTATCAGCGGCCCGAGCTGAGCGACCGCGAGCGCCAGATACTCGCGCACTACGACAACGCCGTGCTCTACAACGACAGTATCGTAGACCAGATTATCAGCCGCTTTGAAGACCGCAACGCGGTGATTATCTACGTTCCCGACCACGGCGAGGAGTGCTACGAAGGCAACGTGCATTTCTATGGCCGCATGCACAGTACTGAGATAACGAAGCGGCTGGCTCGCGAGGAATTCGACATTCCGTTCTGGATATGGTGCTCCCACAGCTACATGGTGGCCCACCCGGAGACCTACAACCGCATTGTCAGGGCCAAGAACCGACGCTACATGACCGACGCCCTGCCCCACCTGCTGCTCTCCATCGCAGGCATTGGCACGAAGGTCTACAGGCCCGAGCTCGACCTCATCAGCGATGAATACGACGAGCACAGGCCCCGCATCCTGAAGAACACCACCGACTACGACGCGCTCTTCGCCCCATGACGACAGCCATCGGCCTCACGGATTGCCGACATCACGATATCACGAAATAACGAAATAACGCCCCATACATCCCCGAAACCGAAATGCAGCACACCACCCCTTCAGCCCCCATGCTCAGCCTTGCAGAGACCAAAGCCCTGCGCGGCCTGGCCATTCTGGGCATCGTGCTCCACAACTACTGCCACTTCCTGGGCTTCGCCGTGAAGGAAAACGAGTACACCTTCACTGCCGAGCGTCCGCGGCTTTTCCTAGAACAGATGCTCTCTCCAGACGGCAACTGGCTGTTTCATGTGTTCTCGTTTCTGGGACACTACGGTGTGCCGGTGTTCTTGTTCGTAAGCGGCCTCGGACTGGTGCTGAAATACGAGCGGACAAGCGGCGGCATGGCGCCCGCCAGTCAGGGCGCGACATCGTCGGAAGCACCCCTCTGGCGCTGGATGGGCTACCACTTCCTGAAACTGTTCCGGCTGATGGTGGTGGGCTATGTGCTTTTCGTGCTGGTCTACATCATGCGCCACACTGACGCGGCACGCATCTACAGCCTCGACCGTGTGGTGGCCCAGCTCACCATGACCATCAATTTCGTCTACTTCGACCCCGACCACATCATCAAGCCCGGTCCATACTGGTTCTTCGGACTGATGATTCAGCTCTACCTGCTCTACCGGCTGGTCATCCACCGGTGGCGCCATTGGTGGGTGCTGGCGGTGCTGGTGGCTGGCGCGTGGGCCGTGCAGCGGGTGCAGAGTCCCGATGTGGAGGCCGACGTGGCGTGGCTCAACTACATCCGATACAACTTTGTCGGCGGCGTGCTTCCCTTCTGTCTCGGCGTGGCCTGGGGGCGCAGCGCCCCTAATCTGACGAAGGCGTGGCAGTGGGCCGTCGTGCTCGTGGTGTCGGCCGTGGGCGTGGTGGCCGGCAGCCTGTGGTTCGCATCGTGGCTGTGGGTTCCCCTGTTCATCGTAACAGGCGCCGTGGCCACAGTGAAGCTGATGCCGGCCTCGTGGCTGAGCGTCGGCGAGTGGTGGGGAGCGCTGAGCTCTGCGCTCTTCGTAATGCATCCGCTGCTGCGCGAAATCACCATCTGGCACTACGCCAAGAAAGACATCTACTGCGGCCTGGCCGTCTATCTGCTCGCCTCGGTGGCCGCCTCGCTGCTGCTGCAATGGCTGATGAAACGTGTACCCAAACCCCGATTGTGAATGAAACCTGTTGAATGGAACTGGCTGAGCCGCCACCGCGCCCCACTCATGGGAGTGGCCATGCTCATCGTGGTGGTCTTCCATGTGGGCCTGCCGCGCGAGAACGCCTTCTACGGACTGGTGCGCTGCGGCAACCTGGGCGTCGACATGTTCCTCTTCCTGAGCGGCATCGGCCTGTGGTTCTCGTGGACCCGCCGGCCGTCGCTCCGCCATTTCTTCGCCCGTCGCTACCTTCGCGTCTATCCAGCCTGGCTGGTGGTGGCCGCGGTGTTCTACATACAGAACTACCTGGAAAAGGGCGCTGCCGGCAGCTACAGTCCCGACCTGATGCAGCTGGCGGCCAACATTCTGGTGGGCTGGAGCTTCTGGCGGGTGGACGACCTGACGTTCTGGTTCATTCCCGCCATCATGATGATGTACACGTTTGCACCTTTCTACATGCGGCTGATAACGCGCTGGCCCAGTTTCCGCTACATGCCCGTGGTGTTCATGCTGTGGGCGGCGATGGTCTACTACTGGTCTCCGGCCCACGAGAGCGTCGGCCACGTGGAGATATTCTGGAGCCGCATTCCCATCTTCCTGCTGGGCATCAACTGCGGTGCCTGCGTTTCAGACGGGCAGAAGATGGACGGCTCGGCCCTGTGGATGCTGCTGCTGGTGTTCGTCATGGCGTTCTGGCTCTGCCTGGTTCTCGAAGGACGGTGGCACGGGCGCTTTCCGCTGTTCATGGAACGTATGGCCTACATACCGTTGGCGGTGTCGCTGCTGTTCCTGCTCTGCCTGTTGTTCGAGCATTCACCGCAGTGGCTGCTGCGCGCGTTGGCCTTCGTTGGCGGCATCAGTCTGGAGCTCTACCTCGTCCACATTGAGTTCGTACTGAAGAAGATTGTGCCCTATCACCTCGGCTTCTGGCCAAACGTGGGGCTCACCATCGCCATCAGCATTCCCCTGGCATGGGCGCTGCATGCGGTGCTGAAGCTGCTGACGGACCGATGGACCGGCAAGTGGAGGAAATGAAAGGACCTGCCAACAGCTGTCTTCAGGCCCACATTGGCGGACAGCCGAAGACAGGCCCGACAGAGAGAGTGATAAAAACGAAAAAGGCTGACGGAAAAACACTTCCGACAGCCCAAAAGATGACAAGACAAAAGAAAAAGAGATGAAACAACTGCTGCAACTGATTCGTCCCCAGCAATGGCTGAAGAACGTCTTCGTGCTGGTTCCCATGTTCTTCGGAGGTTCGCTTCTCCACCCCACCGATGTGTATGCGTCGCTGGTGGCGGCTGTCGCCTTCTGCTTCGTAGCCTCGTCCATCTACTGCTTCAACGACATATTCGACGCCGACGCCGACCGCCGTCATCCCGTGAAATGCCATCGTCCGGTGGCCTCGGGAGCCGTGAGTCTGCCACAGGCCTACGCCCTGATGCTGCTCATGGTGTGCCTGTCGCTGGCCATGCTGTTGCTGCTTCCGCAGCGACGACTTGAGGTGGGCGCCATCATCGTCGGCTATTTCCTGCTCAACCTCTGCTATTGTGCGTGGCTCAAACACCATGCCATCATCGACGTGTGCATCGTGGCCTTCGGCTTCGTGCTGCGCCTGCTGGCGGGTGGTCTGGCTTCGGGTGTGGTGCTGAGCAAGTGGATTGTGCTCATGACTTTCCTTGTCACGCTCTTCATGTCGTTTGCCAAGCGGCGCGACGACGTCATCCGCATGGAGCAAACCGGCGAGGCGCCGCGCAAGAACACCATCCGCTACAACCTCACCTTCATCAACCAGGCCATCACCATCACCGCTTCGGTGACGCTCGTCTGCTATATCATGTACACCGTGAGTCCAGAAGTGGTGGCCAGAGCCAACACCGAGTACCTCTATCTGACCACGGTTTTCGTGCTCTTGGGACTGCTTCGCTACATCCAGCTCACGGTTGTCGACAAGAAAAGCGGCGACCCCACGAAGATCATGCTCCGAGACCGCTTCATCCAGCTCGACGTGCTGGCCTTCGTGCTCTCGTTTCTCATCATCATCTACCTGCTCTGACACGCCATGAAAGTCTATGCCTTCGACTTCGACGGAACGCTCACCACGCGCGACACGCTGCTCTGCTTCATTGCCCATGCCTGCGGTCGCGGCGGTCTATTCTGGGCATTGCTGCGCCATGTTCACCTGCTGGTGGCCATGAAACTGGGGCTCTACTCCAACGAGCGGGCCAAGGAGCGTGTCTTTGCCCACTGCTTCGGCGGCATGAGCGAAGCCGGTTTCGAGCACCTTTGCACCACCTTCGCCGCCACACACCGCCATCTGCTGCGCCCGAAAGCCATGGAAACGCTGCAACAGGCACTCAATTCGGGCCATCAGGTTGTCATCGTCAGTGCGAGCATCGACCGCTGGGTGACACCGTTCTTTGCGCATCTGCCGGTGCAGCCCCTCGTGTTGTGCACCCAGATTGAGGTGAAGGACGGCCTGCTGACGGGACATTTCGCCGGCCACAACTGCTATGGCGCCGAGAAGGTGCGACGCATCGGCGAGGCACTGCCGCCGCGCGACAGCTACACACTCGTGGCCTTTGGCGACAGTCGGGGCGATCGCGAGCTGCTCAGCTTTGCCGACGAGGCCCACTACAAACCCTTCCGCAACTGACCCTGCCATGAGAAAACTGTTAGACATCTTCCGCATTACCCGCGAGGAGCGGCTGCCTGCCATCGTCATGCTCATCATTCTGGTGGCCATGAACGGGTTGCTGGTGGCCCACTACTATGGCGTGTTCACGCCCCTGAGCGACGACTATTGGTCGCTGTTTATCAAGAAGTTCGCCGTCTCGGGCTTCGACCCCATCACCTACTATGTGGCGTCGTCGTGGGAGGCACGCTACAATGTCTACCGCCACCCGCTGCTGTCCTTCTACATGTATGTGCCCTACCTCATCAACCGCGGTCTCATGTGGCTCACGGGCATCAACTGCGCCCTGTTCATCGTGGCGGCGATGCAGGTGACGTGGTCTTTCTATTCGTTCGTCTTCATGCGCCGCATCATGAGCGAGGTGGTGGGTCTTCGCCGCAACGAGTCCACCCTGCTGGCGTTCCTGCTCTTCGGCTTTGCCTATGTCATGCTGTCGGCCATCGTTCCCGACCATTTCATGTTCTCCATGCTGCTGTTGCTCATCTCGCTCTACATCTCGGGCGTCCGCATGGCCAAAGGCCGCACCTTCAAGGTGTGGCAGAGCGTTCTCTACTTCCTGCTTACGGCAGGTACGTCGCTCAATAACGGCCTGAAGATTTTCCTCTGCGGACTCTTCGTCAACGGCAAGCGCTTCTTCAGCCTGCGCTATCTGCTGCTGGCCGTGGCCCTGCCTGCCGCCTTCATCTGGGGACTGGCACGTCTGGAGTATCACTACTTGGTGCTTCCGGGCGAGCAACAGCGCCACAAGGCAAAGATAGAACGGCAGAAGGAGCAGCGCAAGAAAGAGGCCGAGCGCAAGGCAAAAGAGGAAGCCGAGCGAAAGACAGTACAGATGCAGCCCGCCAAGGCTGACACATCCCCCACCCCACCACCACCCAAACGCCAACACCCAACACCCAAACGCCAGATCCAAGGCAAGCCCCTGGCCAAGGGTGAGTTTACGCGATGGACCGACATCACCACCTCGCGCACGGAGTCAATCGTGGAGAATCTCTTCGGCGAGAGCATACAACTGCACACCGAACACCTTCTGCAAGACATCATGAGGCGACGGCCGATGTTCGTGCACTACACTTACTGGTGGAACTATGCCGTCGAGGCGCTCGTGGCGATGCTCTTCATTGCCGGCATCTGGATGGGGCGACGCAGCCGTTTTCTCTGGCTCGCCATGTCGTTTTTCCTGCTCGACATGCTGCTCCATGTGGTGCTGGGATTCGGCCTCAACGAGGTGTACATCATGACCGCCCACTGGATCTACGTCATCCCCATTGCTATGGGCTTCCTGCTGCGTGGCCTGCAAGGCCGCTGGCGAACAGGCATGGGCATCGTCGTGTCGCTGCTCACGGCCTACCTATTTATATATAATGTGTCGCTCATCGCCCAGTATCTGCTATGAACATGTTCCGCCTGAAGCGCGAGGAATGGTTGCCCGCACTGGTGTTCCTCGTTCTGCTGCTTTTCTTCCACGGGCTTATCGTCAGCAAGTTCTGGGTGCTCTTTGCCGACTATTTCCATGCCGACTCGTGGCGCATCTTCATGCGCAACTACCACATGTCGGGCTTTGACCCCATCAGCTACAGCGTGCTCACGCAGTGGAACCTGGGCTTCAGCGTGGTGCGCCACCCGTTGCTGGCCTTCCTGCTCTATCCGCTCTACGGGCTCAACCAGCTCCTCTGGTCGCTCACCGGAGCCAACTGCGCCCAGCTCATCATGGCCGCGCTGCTGCTGTTCTGCGGGTTCTACGCGTTCATTTTTATCTATCGCACGCTGCGCGAGGTCATCGGCGTGGGCCGGAGCGACGCCGTCATGCTTGCCTTTTTCTTCTTCGGCTGCGCCTATATCCTGCTGGCGCTCTTCGTAGCCGACCACTTCTGTCTGTCATTGTTCCTCCTCACGCTCACCCTCTATGTGTCTGGCTGCAAGATAAAAGCCCACGAGCGCTTCACAAGGTGGCAGATGCTGCTGCTCTTCACGCTCACGGCGGGCGTCACGCTCTCCAACGGCATCATCACATGGCTGTGTGTTTGGGTCACCAACGGTCGCAGTTTCTTCCGCCCGAAGACGCTTCTGCCCGCGCTTGCCGTGTCGCTGCTGATGCTCGGCCTGGGCTTCTTCATCGACGCGGAGTGGCGGGGCGACGAGGCTGCGGGTGCCGTGGGCGGATGGGTGGACACGCAGACGCCGCGCGTAGACACCGTGGTTGAGAACCTGCTGGGCGAAAGCATCCAGCTGCACCGGAATCAACTGCTGGGCGACGTTCTGATGCGCCGGCCTGTCATCGTGCGCTATTCGTGGGCGGCACAATACGTCGTCGAGGCCGTCATCGTGGCCCTCTTCCTGTGGGGAGTATGGCGCGGACGCCGCGAGCGTTTTCTCCATCTGCTCATGGCCTGCCTCGCCTACGCCATGCTGCTTCACCTGATCGTGGGCTTCGCCATCAACGAGGTCTACATCATGGCCTGCCACTGGCTGTGGGTCATTCCGCTCTCCATGGGCTACCTGTTTGCTGCGCCATCGGCCGTCACTTCACAAAAGCACCCGGCAACCACCCCACTTCTCCCTTCTCCCTCCCTAAACAGGGAGGGCCGGGGAGGGTCTCCTCTCCGCATCATCCTGTGGGCCATCACCCTCTATCTGTGGGTTTATCACACCCTCCTGCTCTATCACTACCTCACGTGGCCGCTGAGCTACTGAACAAAGAACAGCACCTCGCCGCCGGCCATCTAAAAAGCCGCCCGACAAGGGGCAAAACAGGGTTTCCTACTTCTTCTTGCAATCGATTACCCAACACATGTAAAAAAAAGGGAAGAAGAAGAGAACAGGTTTGCAGAATTATGCGTATCTTTGCAGCAAATCAAGCTAACCCTTACGCTTATGACAACAAGAAAGCACCTTTTCAGCCTTTTACTGATGCTGCCCATGTTGCTGGCAGCGCAGACCGTTACGTCGCCCAACGGCAATATCGCCGTCACTTTCTCACTGACAGATAACGGGCGACCCACCTATGAAATGACCTACAAGGGCAAGGCCGTGGTCAAACCCTCCCACCTGGGACTCGAACTGGCCAAGGACAAACACGCCTCAAGAGGTCTCGATGAGACAGACCTGATGGACAACTTCAGCGTGGCCGACGTGCAGACGTCTCAGTTCGACGAGACGTGGAAGCCCGTCTGGGGCGAGACGGCCACCATCCGCAACCACTACAACGAGATGGCCGTGACGCTGCAACAGACAGTGGCAATCCCCATACGCGCTGCCCAAGGCAACGAGCGCGGTCTGGGCGTCAAGAACAAGACACGCAAGATGGTGGTGCGTTTCCGCGTCTACGACGACGGAATGGGACTGCGCTACGAGTTCCCTCAGCAAGAGGACCTCATCTATTTCCTCATCAAGGAGGAGCACACCGAGTTTGCCATGGCCGGCGATCATACGGCTTGGTGGCTGCCAGGCGACTATGACACGCAGGAGCAGATGACACAGCAGACGAAGCTCTCAGAGATAAGAGGACGCATGAAAGAGGCCGTGAACTGGGGCAACTCGTCGGTGGCCGTGTTCTCAGAGACGGGTGTGCAGACTTCACTCCAGATGAAAACCGACGACGGACTGTACATCAACATCCACGAGGCTGCATGTCTGGACTACGCCACCATGCACCTGGAACTGGTGGACGCGCAGACCAAGGCCCTCAGCACGCAGCTTGGAGGCGGCAGCAATGCCTATACGCCCAACCCGAAGCCGTCGCCCTATCCGCTGCCCGCGCCATTCACGTTCGTCAGCCACCTCACACCCGACGCCACAGGACTGAAAGGTGCCATGCAGACACCGTGTGAGACACCGTGGAGAACCGTCATGGTGAGCGACGACGCCCGCGACATGCTCTCGTCGAACCTTATCCTGAACCTCAACGAACCCTGCGCACTGGACGACACATCGTGGATTCATCCCACGAAATACTGTGGTGTCTGGTGGGAGATGATTGTCGGCAAGAGCAACTGGAACTACACCAACGACTTCCCCTCGATAAAGCTCGACCGGATTGACTGGAACAAGGTGAAGCCCAACGGACGCCACGCTGCCAACAACGAGAAGGTGCGCCGCTACATCGACTTCGCCGCCGACAACGGCCTCGACGAGGTGTTGGTGGAAGGATGGAACGTAGGATGGGAAGACTGGGCCAACATGTGGAAGCGCGACGTCTTCGACTTCGTGACGCCCTATCCCGACTTCGACATTAAGGCGCTAAACGACTATGCCCACTCGAGGGGTGTGAAACTGCTGATGCACCACGAGACTTCGTCGAGCGCGCAGAACTATGAGCGCCACCTGAAGGAGGCCTACGAACTGATGAACCGCTACGGCTACGACGCCGTGAAGACGGGCTATGTGGGTGACATCATACCGCGCGGCGACCACCATTACTCACAGTCGATGAACAACCACTACCTGTATGTCATCAAGGAGGCCGCCAAGCACCACATCATGGTCAACTCCCATGAGGCCACACGCCCGACGGGCATCTGCCGCACCTATCCCAACCTGGTGGGCGGCGAGAGCGCACGCGGCACCGAGTATGAGGCGTTCGGCGGCAACAATCCCGACCACACCTGCATCCTGCCCTTCACGCGTCTGCAGGGCGGACCGATGGACTACACGCCCGGCATCTTCGTAACGAAGCTCAACGAATGGAGCGACAACACGTCGTGGGCGCGCATCACCATCGCCGGAACGCTGGCTCTCTACCTCACCATGTACAGTCCGCTGCAGATGGCCGCCGACCTTCCCGAGCACTATGCGAGATATATGGACGCCTTCCAGTTCATTCGCGACGTGGCTTGCGACTGGGACGACTCGAAGTATCTGGAGGCTGAGCCGGGCGACTACATCACCGTGGCTCGCAAGGCCAAGGGAACAGACAACTGGTTCATTGGGGGAAAGTGCGACGAGAACGGCCACAAGTGCAACGTGAAGCTGGACTTCCTCGACAAGGGAAGGAAATATGAATGCACCATCTACGCCGACGCGCCCAACGCCCACTACGAGAAAAACCCGCAGGCATACGTCATCACCAAGCGCACCGTGAAGAAAGGCGACGTGCTGAAAATGACAGAGGCACCCGGCGGAGGCTTTGCCGTTTCACTGATTGCAAAATAAACACGAACAGAACATGAAGAGAATAATATTCGCATCACTTTTGACCATGATGACGGCAACAAGCCATGCCCAGGACTTTTCATTCGATGAAGTGACCTATACGCCACAGGCAACCACCTTCAGACTCTTCGCACCAGCGAAGGCAAAGGTCTTTGTGGAGTATGATGAGTCATGCGACACGGCTGCCGTTTCCAAGGTAAAGAAGCTGAAGATGAAACTGGGTAAGGACGGTATATGGACTGCTACGGTGAATAAAGACCTCAACCACCACTCCTACAACTTCATTGTGGACGGCAACCGGTCGAACGGTGTCTTCGCCAAGGCTGTCGGAGTGAATGGCTCCTACGCCCTCGTCCTCGACATGAGGGAAACCAATCCCCAAGGGTGGGACAGCGACAAAAGGCCCGTGGTGAAGTCGCCTGCCGACCTCGTCATCTACGAAATGCACCACCGCGACTTCTCTATCGACCCGTCGTCGGGCATTGTCAACCGCGGCAAGTTCCTCGCGCTGACGGAGCCAAAAGCCATCAACCACCTGAAGGAACTGGGCGTGAATGCCATCCACATCCTGCCCAGCTACGACTTCGGTTCGGTGGACGAGACGCGCCTGCAGGACAACAAGTACAACTGGGGCTACGACCCTGTGAACTACAATGTGCCGGAAGGTTCCTACAGCACCAATCCCTACGACCCCACCTGCCGCATCCGCGAGTTCAAGCAGATGGTACAGGCCCTGCACAAGGCTGGCATCCGCGTCATCCTCGATGTGGTGTATAACCACACCTACGACATTGAACACTCCAACTTCCAGAAGACATATCCCGATTACTATTACCGTAAAAACGCCGACGGCTCCTACTCCAACGGCTCTGGCTGCGGCAACGAGACGGCATCCGAACAGCCGATGATGCGCCGGTTCATGATAGAGAGTGTCAAGCACTGGATCAACGAATACCACATCGACGGCTTCCGCTTCGACTTGATGGGCGTGCACGACATCGAGACGATGAACGCCATCCGCAAGGCCGTGGACGAGATTGACCCTACCATCTTCATCTATGGCGAGGGCTGGAGCGCCGGCAGCTGTGCCTATCCGAAGGAGAAGCTCGGCATGAAGGCGCACATCCAGCAGATGCCGCGCATCGCCGCCTTCAGCGATGAGCTGCGCGATGCCCTGCGCGGTCCGTTCAGCGACGACACGAAAGGTGCCTTCCTGGCTGCCATTCCTGGGGAAGAAGAGAGCCTGAAGTTCGGCATCGTGGGCGCCATCAGCCATCCACAGGTGGACCTCTCGAAGGTGAACTACTCGCAGAAGCCTTGGACCAATGAGCCCACGCAGATGATCAGCTACGTGTCTTGTCACGACGACATGTGCCTCGTAGACCGCCTGATGGCCAGCATCCCGACGCTGAAAAGCGCCCGCTTCTCTGCACTCAGTGCCCAGCAGAAAGACGAGCTCATCCGCCTCGACCTGCTGGCCCAGACCGCCGTATTTACCTCTCAGGGCGTGCCCTTTATGCTGAGTGGCGAGGAGATGTTGCGCAATAAGAAAGGCGTGCACAACTCGTTTGAGTCGCCCGACAGCATCAACCATCTGGACTGGGAAAACCTCAAGACCTACCCGCAGGTGTTCCGCTACTACAAGGACCTCATCCAGTTGCGCAAGAACCATCCGGCCTTCCGCCTGGGCAGTGCCGACCTGGTGCGCCGCCATCTGGAGTTCCTGCCCTCGCCAGACTGCACGGTTGCCTTCCGCCTGAAGAACCATGCCGGCGGCGACAAGTGGCAGACCATCTACGTCATTCTGAACAGCAACCGCACGCCGCAGACCATCACCCTGCCCGAAGGCAGCTACGAAACGGTGTGCGAAGAGGGACGAATCACCGAGAACGGCATCAGCCATTTCACCGACAACAAGGTGACCGTGGCACCGCAGTCGGCGGTCATCCTCCACGACTGATGCGGCGCCGGGCGCCTGAATATTGAACCCACCCCTGCCCCTCCCCAAGGAAGGGGTCCTGCAAAAGGCTGAGAAAAGGAAGCAAAGAGATGTCCTCTCACCGTTCACCGCTCATCACTCCCTCCCTTGGGGAGGGGCAGGGGTGGGTTTCACTCATCACTTTTCACCTATCACTTATCAAGACAATGAAGAAAATCACCCTTACACTCCTGCTTCTCGCAGCAACCATGACCATGACAGCAGCCAGCAAGACCGCCATCACCCGCATCGACCCCACCAACTGGTTTGTGGGAATGAAGAACCCAAGCGTGCAACTGATGGTGTACGGAACCAACATCGGCAGCGTGAAAGACGTTTCCACCGACTATCCCAACGCACGCATCGACAGCATCGTGCGCCTCGACAGTCCCAACTACCTGCTGGTCTACCTCAACCTGCAGGGCGCGCAGCCCGGCACCATGACGCTGCGTTTCGACAAGAAGAAAGTCAGCTACCAGCTGCTTCCCCGCGAGATGAGCGGCGACAAGCGCATGGGCTTCACCAATGCCGACGTGCTCTACATGCTCATGCCCGACCGCTTTGCACAGGGCCCCAGCCACAACCCGCAGATGAAAGGGCTCAATGCCTACAAGGAAGACCGCACGCAGCCCAGCCTGCGCCACGGCGGCGACCTGGAGGGCATACGCCAGCACCTCGACTATTTCAAGGAACTCGGCGTCACGGCGCTCTGGCTGACGCCCGTGCTGGAGAACAATTCGCCCGACAGCGACAACGGATTCTCCACCTACCACGGCTACGCCACCACCGACTACTACCGCGTAGACCCGCGCTTCGGCACCAATCAGGACTACCGGCAGCTCTGCAACGAAGCCCATCAGAAAGGGCTCAAGGTCGTCATGGACATGATTTTCAACCACTGCGGATTCGAACATCCGTGGGTGGCCGACATGCCTACGAAGGACTGGTTCAACCTGCCTGAATGGCTCGAAGAGTCCAACGGCACCAGCAACCCCACCAATACACACTTCCAGCAGACGAGCTACAAGCTCACGCCGGTGAGAGATCCCTACGCCTCAAAAGTAGACCTTAAGGAGACGACAGAGGGATGGTTCGTGCCCACAATGCCCGACCTCAACCAGCGCAACCACCATGTCATGACCTATCTCATACAGAACTCCATCTGGTGGATTGAGACCGTAGGCATCGACGGCATACGCATGGACACCTACCCCTACGCCTTTGCAGAGGGAATGGCACGATGGATGAAGGAGCTCGACATGGAGTATCCCAACTTCAACACCGTCGGCGAGACATGGGTCACAGAGCCTGCCTACACGGCTTCGTGGCAGAAAGACTCGCGGCTGAGCGAGAGCAACAGCTACCTGAAGACCGTCATGGACTTCGCCTTCTTCGACCGTCTGTCCATGGCCAAGAACGAGGAGACCGACGACTGGTGGCAGGGGCTGAACCGCCTCTACAACTCGTTCTGCTACGACTATCTCTACGAAGACCCGACCCACGTGATGGCGTTCATCGACAACCACGACACCGACCGCTTTCTGGGCAACGGCACCGACACGCTGGCACTGAAGCAGGCGCTCGCCCTGCTGCTCACCGTGCCGCGCACGCCGCAGCTCTACTACGGCACCGAGATACTGATGAACGGCACCAAGGAAGTCACCGACGGCTACGTCCGCAAGGACTTCCCCGGCGGTTTCCCCGGCGACAAGCGCGACTGTTTCACCGCCGAGGGCCGCACGCAGGCACAGCAGCAGATGTTCACCTGGCTCAGCCGCCTGCTCCACTGGCGGCAGGGCAACGACGTCATCATCAAGGGCAAGACCACGCAGTTCATCCCTTACAAAGGCATCTACGTGATTGCGCGCCAGCTGGGCAACCGCACCGTGCTCACCATCCTCAACGGCAAGCGCGACAAGGCCGTCATGGACCTCAGCCGCTATGCTGAGGTCATCGGCGACCACAAGCAGGCCACCGACGTCATCACAGGCCGCACCGTCCGCCTGAACGACACGCTCACCCTGCGCCCGCGCCAGTCGCTCATCATCGAGTTCTGAAAACAAAACTGTCTTTTAAGAGCGCGAGCCTTTTAGCTTGCAAGTGCCACGATGTACTCGCATGCCCAAAGGCTCGCGCTCTGTTTGTTCTGGCCTCTATGTCGTTTCAGCCCGCTCAACAGGCGAGACATCATCAGTTGTGTGTATGAGTGCAGTCCACATGGGGGAAGAAACTGTCATTCTCCTTGACGGCCCGTTGAGTGAGAAAAAAGCTCAACTCACCCGGAACGTCATAGAGCCTTGATTTATGATTATTTCAAAAGATTGCCTGCGCTTTGATCTCTGATCCAGAATCATTCAGAGCTGCCTGCTTAGCAACTGGTGGTAGGCTTCCACTTCGTGTTTGATGCGCTGCTTCATGGTTTCCCATTCCACCCGCTCAAACATGTAAGGCATAGGTTGTGGGTCGGCATCTCCAAAATAAGCCATGCTGAGCAGCGCTCGATACTCAGAACCCTCGGGATATTTCTGGAGGAAGAACCGCATGAGGTCGGCGAACGAGTAATGCTGCAAAAGATAATAAATGTCGACAAAGTCCTTCTTAGTGCCCCGCCCAATGACTGCATTCACCTTCATGGCTGCAATATCTTTCGGCGAAGCAAGGCGGAGGCCGTCTTCAACGACGGGTGCGTCAATCCACGCATAACCATAGTTGACGATATCCACTTTCACGCCGTCTAAGAGATAGGCCTTGATGTTCTTGCTATGCCCGCCGACCACGACTTGCCCGACATGTTCTCTCAAAGCTTCCGTCATTTCGTCCACATTTTCGGTAGCTTCTCCGAAGAAATCCAGGTCTACAGAACGGCGATGTCCGTACTGCAGGGCAAGCGAGGTGCCGCCCACCAACCGCATCTCCTGCAACTCGGGCATCTGCATCAGCGTCCTCAGGAGTTCCAGGGTGTCGGGAAGGACTGTCTGAAATGATAGCATCGGTATTCCTCTTCTTTTGTATGTGAGATGGTGCAGATGAACGACAGACAGACGGGATTGAGGGTGCGCATCTTCTTACATTCCTCCACGATGGTGTCGAGACCATAGTAGCGGTTGATGAGCAGCCAGTCGGCCATCTGGCCGTATTCCAGCACTCGCTGGATGATATAGCCCCGGTTTGCGTCCATCTTCAACTCTGATGGATCGGCATCCCAAAACAGGTTGGGCGAAAACCGCTGTATACATTCCGTGCTGTTCATTGCGATTGCAAATTTACGAATTATTTCTGAACTGACGGCTTTTTGGGGATAAAAAGTGACTGAAGTCTGCAAATAAACGCTTTGCACCCTGCTCCTTCATCCTCTCGCTCTTGCCACTGGAAGCGCAGCAGGAGTGCCTGCGCCGTGAGGCGTGCCGTCACGGGTCGACGGGCTAAGGCTGGCCCTCTCCCGGTCGGCAACCGACAAACCAGTCCACGTCAGCGCCTTCGCAAAGGGTGCGCACCACGCGGCTGGTCTGTCGGTTTCCTGTTTCTCCACCGTCGTGATGTCCGGCAGGCAGGAACCGGCATTCCACTCGCCGGATGCTGCCCTTAAGGCGGAAATCGGCGGGATTCGCCACGCCCTCGCTCCTGACAGCCAGACGAAAGCGCCCCAGACCGTCGACCACGACGACCTGACTTTTGCCCAGCGCAAGCCGCATCTCGCTCACCAGTTCGTCGATGATGCCCTTCACCTCGCCGGGTCGGAATGTCGTGTTCTCACTGATGCGCCGCGCCAGTTCATCCGTGTGTACTTCGCCGGTGTGAACCGTCTGCGCATACCATTTACCAAAGCTACTCTTCGTAGCATTCTTGCTTTGACTCAATTTGATGAAAACTGCCATGATAATCTTGTGTTTTTTTCGAGTCCCATCCAGCGCTTCTTTGTAGAACGAGGCCTTCAGGACCCATATTAGGTTGATAAGGTTTGAAAACTGCTGTGTGCAGGCAACACACTTCGTTGCCGCAATCACCATGCAAAGGTAGTGCTTTCGTCAACCGAAATCAAGTTTTTTGTCGGTTTTTGGTGGGTAGATTGTCGGTTTCGGCGAGCGAAACCGCCGTTTTTTGTAAACGAAGCCATTGCATTCGTCCAACGATTCCATTGATTTCGTTCAACCATTTCAATGGATTCGTTCAACCATTCCATTGGTTTTGTTTCAGCAAACTGCCGCTTTTGCTGTTCCCATCCGCCATTGTCGCCGTTCATTTCCGGCAGTTTTGGCCGGGGACATGGGCGACCTCGCCCGCTGAAGCGCTTTATGTTGAACGCCGAGACACTGAGATGCAGAGGTCTTTTGCAAAGAGAAAAAAGCTCTGTGCCTCTGAGTCTCTGTGTTCAATCTATCAGCAGAGCAAACAAGTTCGAACGTCGCATGCCTATGGAGTTTGGGAGTTTAGGAGTTTTCGCGGCCGCTGGAGTCTGGACAGTACTACAATTCTACCGAACGAAATACAGGAGTTCCCTGCCGCTCGACCTTGGTCGCTCTGCCTGCAGAGAACTCCTGAACTTCCTAAACTCCCAAACTCCTTAGCCGAAGTCTACTTCACCACGACCTTGCGACCGTTCTTCAGGTAGATGCCCGGTGCGGTGGGTGGCGTAGTGAGGCGCTGACCTCCGAGGGTAAACCACGTCTCCTGACCGCCATCTGTCGGCGTATGGGTGACGATACCTGTGGGCACGTTGCTGGTAAATGAGAAGTCAGCCTCGCACATGTAAGTGAAACTTCCGCCCACTTTCTTTTTGTAGTAGAACTCGATGTTGTAGTCGTAGCCCGCCTCAAGACCATCGAAGGGGAACACAAGATCCTGTGTGGCACCAGCCTTGATGAGGGTTGGCGGAAGGTTAATCGTCGTAACGTAGCTATATTGATTGTCAGTCATAATGAACAAATATGCCTGCAGCTGCTCGAAATAGTCGTTGGTGGAGTTGTTCTTCACGCGAAGTGTGGCCGAGCCGTTTGGCTGTGCGTCTATGCTGATGCTCACCTTACTGAGGCTTATCTCGTAGGTCGGTGTGGCAGCAATGGTGACGTTGCCCTGCCCCACGACGTTTCTGCCCTCTTCATCGGTGCATATCCACACCATGTAGTTGCCGGCCGACAAGGGCTTGAAATAGAAGGTGTAGGTGTCACTTTGTCCTTCCTCTATGGCGGCGTTGACACTGTAGCGGAAGCTTCCCTTATTGCTCGACGAGGTGCTGGCGAAGAGATAGAGGGGCAGTCCGTATTCACTGCCAGTAGACTTCACCGTGACGTCGACGGGCTGCAGCGAATTGGCGAATTTGTTGCCGGTAAAGGTCATCTTGGTCATCTGCAGGTTGACCTGTGAGTTGACCACCGGATGCTGTACAATTTTGATGCCACTGGTGGTGACATTAACATCATAATAAAGATTATCTGGCCTAGCCCTCACCCATTCATCGGCATTTTTCTCCTTGCTGATGAACACCAGCGTGTGGTTCCCTTTAGGCAGATTATAGGTGGATACGTCAAACTGTAGATATACGTCCCAATAATTATCTGGAGGGAGTTCCCAGTCCTTGAAGTATTCATACTGCGTATCGAGCGGTGTAATGCTTCCATCCTGATTCAGTTCTCCCATTCCAAGAGCCAGACTTGCTGCAAAAGCGTTGTCGTTCTGCAACCTCGCTTGAATGACGGTTCCACTCACCGATGGGTCGTTGGCCGTTGCCACTACACAGTCGATTTCGCTTATGCCGGTGTTGGGCTGCAAGCCAATGATGGCATCCACCGAGAGTGCGAAGCCGGTTTTCACATTTTCGTTTTCATCGGTTTCACCGTTGTAGGGATTGGTAGCATTCAGCTTGAAGTATCCGTTGTATTGTCCGCCCCAGCCCCAGTTGAAGTGGTAGAACCCTTCTTTGTAGCCATCGCAGAGATAGGCGTGGCCGCCCTGGTCACCGCTACCACTGAAGATGACGGGTCGCTTGGCCTTCAGCTCTTTGTAGATGAGTTCGTCCCATTCGCTGATGGTGTATGACGAGCGGTGGACATATTGCCAGGTATAGGGGGCGTAGTCGAAATAGTCGACCAAGCCCTGCGACAAGGTTTTAATCCAGGCGCTGGAACCACCGAGACCGTAATTCATTTCTGCCGCATAGCCACAGTACTTCATGAGCTGCGAAACAGCCTTTTCGCTGTTCGTCCCCACGTCAGCTGCGGTGTAGACAGTCTTCATGGCAGCCCAGTTGAATTTGATGGCTGGCAGGGCGGCAAGTACACCAAGGGTGGCGTTGGACTCGTATTGTGGCACCACCTTGGTGGCTTTCTGCGGATACTGATAATAGTACATGAGCTGTGCGCCTGCGGTGGCAACGCAACCCGTCAGGGTGTGTTTGCTGTCGATGGTTGGCGTCAGTGTGTTGTAGATGTAGCCCGTTTCGGTGGAGGAACCCTGATTCCACTTGGTCTGGATAAGCGGCTGTATGGCGGAATGCTGGGCAACCATCATGGGCGACTGTGCGCCCTGCTGCTTCGGTGACTGCGGCAAACTGTTGATTTCGTCGGCCACCCGCACGAGCCAGTCACGGAAGTTGTCGGGCAGATGCCGTTCGTCGTAGCTGCCCTGGTCCACGTAGCCGAGGATGGAGGCAGCACGGTCGTCGCCGGCAACGATGACGAATCCCTTGCCAGCATTGGCGTTGAACACGTAGAGGGCCTGATGGTCTGTGGCGGCAGGCTGGCCCGGTGCGTAGCGCACTTCACCTGTTATCGAGGTGCCACGCTGAGAGAAGAAGTTCTGGGCCTGCTGGCGCGCCTGCTGCTTGCTGACGGGACTGGCCATGGCAACGGTCGCCATGAGCAGGATAACGGTAGTGATGATAGATCTTTTCATAACAGATAGTTTTAATGGGGGCAAAGATACGAAAAAAGGATGAGAACAGCAAAAAAACTGAAAAGAAAAAGAACGAGGAGAAAAGGAAAGGAGGAGGGAAGGCCCCAAAGGCCCAAAACTGAGAAGTGAGAGGGGGAAGACCCTCCCCCTCTCACTTCTCACTTATCACTTAATTCAAGTTTCGCATTCGCTCAACTTCTTGGAGTTCAGGAGTTCAGGAGTGACAGGAGTTCAGACGATAGTGCTGAAGGCTCTCTTTGCGTCAGTTTACAGGGGTTAGAAGTATTGTCTGAACTCCTGTAACTCCTGTAAC
>OCTW013368118.1_pt1 | contig 42870 bp, 32 predicted proteins | sample 1539671 | NCBI WGS metagenome assembly OCTW01 (sample SAMN02144230, study PRJEB22623) | gut metagenome | biome: sheep rumen | host: Ovis aries | place: New Zealand
TCTTCCCGTCGGCACCGAAGACGGAAATCATTCCGACTTTCTTTCCAATTAAACCAGGCATTGGTGTTTGTTAATTAATTGTTTATAAATACTTTAGCCACTAAAAAGCGGCCCGCATACTCTTTTTGCGGACCGCAAAGATACGGATAAATATTTGAAAATCCAAAAGTTATCAACAGGTTTTTTCACAGCCTGTCAATGTCGGCCCAGCCGAACCGGGCGGGATAGAGCCAGGCCCTGGAAGTGTGCTCCATGACACCGTAGTCCAGGGAAACCTTGGGGCATTCCGCGTAGGCCCGCTCCACGAAGGCGGGTTCGCCGATATGGTCCTGCCAGCCGCGGAAAAGCTCGGTGACCTCAGGGAGGTATTTCTCCATCTCGGCGCAGATGGTGGAGGCCCGCCAGATGAAGATACCGCTGTTCCAGAAGAACTCGCCCGTGCGGACGAACACCTCGGCCAGTTCCAGCGGCGGCTTTTCCGTGAAGGTTTTCACCTGCAGGGGGCCGGCCATCAGGTGGGCATTGCGCCCTTCCCGGACCTGGATGTAGCCGAAGTTCACATCCGGCGTCTTGGGAACGATGCCGAGCGTCATCAGGACGTCGTTTTCCTCCACATAGTCGAAGGCTTCGCCGATGGTGCGCGCAAACAGGGCCTCGTCGCGGATGACAAGGTCCCAGGGAGTGGCCACGATCACGGCTTCCGGGTCACGCACAAGGAGCGTATAAGCCGCAAATGCCATGCAGGGCGCCGTTTTCCGGGCCGACGGTTCCCGCAGCAGGTTCTTTTCCGGAAGGGCGGGCAGAACGCGGCGCGCCTCGGCGGCGAAACGTTCCAGGGTTACCACGAGGATGTTCTCCTCCGGGACCACTTGCTGGAAGCGTTCATAAGTGACCTGCAACTGTTTGGGCGAGCCGGCACCGTCGGCCATGATGACACAATATCTGTGAGGATTCATAACGCAGAACTGATTTTACACATACATGGGAATCCAGGCCTGGGGAAAATAACGCACCACGGTATGGCCGCCATCGAACAGGACGGAAACAATGTCGAAGAAAACTTCCCGCCCGGCCAGCTTATTCTTATTAAGGTACTGGAGCGCAGCGGCGCTGATGCGCTTCTGCTTCAACGGGGAAACCTGGTCCGAGACGGACGTGGTGGCAGGCGCCGTCCGCGCCTTTACCTCTACGAAGTGAAGGCCGTCGGCGGCTTCTGAAACGATATCCAGCTCCAGATGGCCGGCCCGCCAGTTGCGGTCCAGGATCTGATGGCCGCGCGAGCGTAGAAAATCGCAGGCCATCTCTTCTCCCATCTCTCCTATCTTGCTGGTTCTGAGAACATTCATGGTTACAGGTCTTAGTCAAATTTTACCACCGTCACGCCGGATCCGCCAAACTGGATGTGCTCGTCAGCGGCCGATGTGACGCCGGGAACGGTGCGGACGTACTTCTGGATTTCTTCCCGAAGGGCGCCCGTACCCTTACCATGCAAAATTCGCACCGAAGGGACGCCAAGCATAATGGCATCGTCAATATATTTCATCACAATCTCCAGGGCGTCGGCCACACGCTCGCCGCGGACGTCCAGTTCTGTCTTGAAATTGGCTTTCCGCTCGGACAGGGAGCTGTCATACACCTGGCGCGGACGCTCCGAAGGGGCCTTGGCCACAGCCTTGTATTCGCTGGCCGTTATGCGTTCCACGCGGTCCAGGGGCATTTTTGTCGTGATGTTGCCCACAATCACCGTCACGGCCTTGGTGCTGACGACAGACACTTCGCCCACCATCCCGTTCTCCTTGATGCGCACCTTCTCCCCTACTTTCAGCGGGGCGTTCCGGAAGGCCGACAGTTTCCGCGCCTCTTCCTCCCGCTGCTGCATCTGCTGGAGGGTTTCGCCGTCGGCCCGGCGTCTTTTCCGGACCATCTCCCGCTCTTTCCGCTCCTTGACCGTGGCCAGTTTCCTGTCGATGTAGGCGTCGCGGCGGCTGCGTCCTTCGGCCAAGGCGCCCAGGAAGCCCTGCAATTCGGCACGGGCCTGGAGGGTCTGCTCCTTGTCGGCCTGGGTTTCGCGGATGGTGCGGATGGTGCTTTCCACCTGCTTGTTGGCCCCGCGCACAATCTTTTCCGCTTCCGCGCGGGCTTCGTCCAGGATGCGGCGGCGCATCTCCTTGATTTCCTCCAGTTCCTTTTCGTAACGGTCGGTGAGGCCTTCGAGGGTTTTGTCCGTAGCGCGGATGCGGGTGAGCTTTTCGTCCAGCTGGCGGCGGCTGCGGGCAATCTTGCGGAGGTTCCGCTCGATTCCCACGAACTGCTCGCCGGCGCGTTCCTCCGCGTCGTGGACCAGCGCTTCGGGCATTCCCATCTTACGGGCCAGCTCAAAGGCAAAAGAAGACCCCGGAAGGCCAATCTCCAATTGGAACAGCGGCGCAACGGTGGCCGCGTCGAACTGCATGGCGCCGTTCACCACGCCGGTCTGCTCCGACGAAGCGTACAGCTTCAGGTTGGTATAGTGTGTCGTGATGACTCCGTATGCTCCCCGTTCGTCCAGCTGGTGGAGGATGGCTTCCGCAATGGCGCCGCCGGCTGCCGGTTCCGTCCCGGAGCCGAACTCGTCGATCAGGACCAGGGTGCGGGCGTCGGCCACCTCCAGCATGGATTTCATGTCGGCCAGGAAAGAGCTGTAGGTGGACAGGTCGTTCTCCAGGGACTGGTCGTCGCCGATAGAGACCATAATCCGGTCAAACACAGGCAGTTCAGAAGTTTCCGACGTGGGAATGAGCATGCCCCACTGGAACATGTACTGCAGCAGGCCCACCGTCTTCATGCATACGCTCTTGCCACCGGCATTTGGGCCGGAGATCAGGAGAATCCGCTTGGCGGGCGTGAGGGTGACGGTAAGGGGGACAATCTGCTTCCCTTCCTTCCGGAGGGACTTTTCCAAAAGCGGATGGCGGGCTTTCCGAAGGCTCAGCGAGCCGTCCTGCGACACCACCGGCATGCCGGCGATGTAATCCAGCGCCACATGCGCCTTGGCCATATTGAAATCCAGTTCGCCGATCAGGGTTGCGCCGGCAATGAGCTCCGGCACATAGGGGCGCAGGAATTCCGCGAATTCATACAGGATGCGGGCGATTTCCCGCGTCTCGGCAAAATGGAGTTCGGAAATCTCGTTCTGCAGGGCCACAATCTCGGCCGGCTCCATGAAGGTGGTCTTCCCGGTGGCCGATTCATCGTACACAAAGCCCTGGAACTGCCGTTTTTTGGCCGATGCGACCGGGATGAGCATCTTGCCGTCCCGGATCGAGACGCTGGCGTCGGCATCCACGATTCCGGAGAGCTGGGCCTGCCGGAGGATGGCATTCATCCGGCGGGAGACGTTCAGTTCCTTGTCGCGGATGCTGCGGCGGATGGAATACAGTTCGTCCGACGCGGTGTCCTTAATCTCGCCGTGGCGGTCCAGAATGGCGTCGATGCGGCGGGAAACGTCGGCGGGGGCGCTGATTCCCGCGCACAGGTGCTGCAGGTTGGGGTAAATCCCCTCCTTCACCGAATGGAAGAAATGCAGGGCCTTCCGCAGCGTTTCCAGCAGGGTGCGCAGCTTCCCGAGGGACAGCAGGTCAATCGAAGCATTCTTGCCGACCGGTTCCAGGAAGCCGATGGCGTCGATGTAGCCGGAAGTGGGGAAATTCTCCTCGAACATGAGGATCAGGCGCATCTCGTCGGCGAGAAGATGCCGACGGTGGATTTCCTCCGCGTCGGTGCTGAATTCCTCCTCCTGCGTGCGCAGAGCGGCATATTCGGTGGAACAGCGCGCCTGAATCGCAGCGCGCACCCTGTCGAACCCCAGTTTTGCCTCCAGCCTCTCGTCCATCTACTGCTCCTCCTTCATAATGGAACTCAGGATTTCCCGCAGTTCCTTCATGTCCTGGACGGTATGGATTTCGCCGCCCCGGACAAAACTCACGTTGCCGGTTTCCTCCGAAACCACCAGGATGTCGGCGTCGGTGTCTTCGGAAAGGCCGATGGCAGCGCGGTGACGCATGCCGTAATGGGCAGGGATGTCGGTGCGGTTGGTCATCGGAAGCTGGCAGCGGGCGGCGGCGATGTGGTCGCCCACAATGATCATGGCGCCGTCGTGCAGCGGGGAATTCTTGAAAAAGATGTTCATGATGAGGCGGCGGTTGATGTCGGCCTCAAAACGGTCGCCGGTGGAGATATACTCTTCCATGGACGACTTGTGCTGGATGACGATGAGGGCGCCGGTCTTTTCGGCCGACATGGCCCGCACGGCCTCGCCCAGCTCTTCCACGCTGCGGCTGCCCATCTTCTCGTCCTTGATGCCCAGGATGCGGTTGAACAGCTGGCCGGTGCGGCGGGTAAGGCCCGACGTGACGGCAAATCGGTTCAGCAGATGGCGGATTTCCGGCTGGAAGAGGATGATGATGGCCAGTACACCTACGTCCAGCAGCGTGTTCAGCAGCGCGGTCATCATCCGCATGTTCAGGGCGCTCACCACCACCTGCAGGATGAGCAGGGCGACCAGCACCAGCACGATATTCAGCACGGACGAATCCCCCCTGATGCTGCGGATCAGGAAGAAAATCACGGTGGCCACCATCAGGATGTCCAGGACATCCGCCCAGCCGAAGCTCAGGAAGCCGAATATGCCCATCACTTGAATCATAGTCTGCAAAGATACGTATTTTTATCAATACATGAGTCTCACGGGACCCATGAGACCGGATTCACGAAGCGGAGAGCCGGCTTCCGGGCCGGCGATGGTCCAGGTCTTGCGCTCGGCTTCCGGGAGGGAAGCGTCGTAGGCGAGACGGTTGAACCAAGTTCCGGTGACCGCGATACGGAGCGTATTGCGCCCGGCTTTTCCTTCCAGGCAAAGCCGGTAGGGTCTGGCCCACAGCACGCCGGAGGGCACGCCGTTCAGCGTCACGTCGGCAATCATATCCACCCGGCCGAGGTCCAGGACCACCGGTCCGGCCTTGGGAAGGGTGAAGGTGGTTTCATAGACGGCCGTTCCGGAGAAGGCCTTTCCTTCCGGAGAAAGCGGGAGGTCTTTCCAAGCTGCCAGCGCGTTGATTTTCAGTGGTTTGTCAGGGATTCCCCAGCCTTCGGGGAACCGGAGGGTCCACTTGCTCAGCACCTTTTCCCGGCGGAGGTCCGGCACGGCGGCGGGGGCCTTCGTGCTCTCCGGGCGGAACACCACAAAGCAGTTTCCGGCCCGTTCCAGATCCAGGTGCACAAGTTGATAATCTCCTTCCTGCGTACTCTCGAGGCCGGTAACCTTGCCGCTGACAGCGTCCCACAGTTCGGCCTTCCCTGACGCCCGCAACTTAACCGTACCCTGAAAACCCGAACCGACGGGAGCCGCGATGTAGTACCACTCGGCACCCTGGGCCTTGCGGTGCGTCCAAAGGAGAGGCGCTTCGCACACGAGGTTCGGCGCCAGACCGAAGGCCTGAAGGCTGCCCGCCGTCACGGTGGGGGTCATCAGGACTTTGACACCGGCGGCGATCAGCTCCTGCAGCTTTTGCAGCGTCTTTTCCGAAAGCCGTTCCGGCTCGGAAACCCACAGCACGGAGTAGGAGATTCCTTCCGGGGTCGTCAGCCGTCCGTCCACCGCCTGAAGCCGGTTGAACAGGGCGTCCGGATTGCAATAATCATATTTGTAGCCTGCCGGGAAAGGAATTTTCTGGTCCGGCTTGTGGTAGCCCACTTCGTCGCCGGTGTACCACAGCACGTCCACGACAGGAAGGCCGCGCTCCAGCAGATAGGAGGTGCGGGACAGGTAGCGGGTGAAATAAGGCATGTATTTCCACCAGGTCTGTCCCCTGAGGAAAGGCGTCCCGATCTTGTTGCCGAAGCTGGTTCCCGGCGGGAGGAAGTCCACCTGCGGATTGTGGGTATACGTGTGGAACACATTGTGGGTGACTCCCTCGGTCATATTCAGGTTGGCCACTTCCTTGAGCATCTCCCAGTGTTCGTCCCAGGTGAGATCGAAGGAGGTGAAACTTTCCGCCGCCACCCGGCGCTTGCCGTACAGGTGCGCGGCCGACGCCGTGGGTTTGATCGGCTTGAAGTTCAGGTCGCCCACATAACCTTCCGAGAAAGGATGCCAGAATTCGGTCATGGGGACGTCGGCATACTTGTAGTATTCCATGTAGTCCATGGAGACGACGTCGCCGCCGGCGGTCTCGTACTGCACGTCCAGGCCTTTTTCGTGGGCGAGGCGCACCATTTCGCCGAAGAAGTTCTCATTGTACAGGGCCGTCTTCACTTTCCGCCAGTCCCCGAGGAACTTCGCGGTGGTTTCCGGACTGCCCAGCACATAGCCGGAAAGGGCAGGAAGCCAAGGGCGGAGGGCATAGCCGGCACGGGAGGCGAATTCGGCCTCCATTTCGCCGGTCCAGTTCTGGTTGCGGCATTCCCAGCTGTCCATGAGCATGCCGTCGGCCTTGCCCCGGAGCGGACCGTCCGCAAGACGGCCGACATAATGGGAGAACTGCGTCCGGGCGCCTCTGACGTCCAGTTTATTGCATTCCCAGCCCGTCGCGTTTGCCGGGGCGGGCGAATTCTTGTAGCCGATGTTCACATGGCCGTAACGGAGGATGGTCCAATTTCCTTCCGGGGCAGTCCAGTTGAGCCGGCCGTCCGCATCCATCAGGCCGGTCAGGTCCAGCACGGTGGACGGGTCCACATAGCTTTCGGCCGCCCGGACGGCCTTTTCCTGGTACTTCTCCCGTCCGCGCAGCGTGCGGCCGGCGGCTGCCCGCCAGTCATTCTGCCGCGCCGCCGAATAAAAGCGCAGGTAGGCCAGGTTCATCGGGTGCTCATGGGTGAAGGTGAGGCGGTACTGTTCCGCCTCCGGGACTTCACGCAGGGCCAGGACAAAAGGTTCATTGTCCTGCCAGCTGGCCATGGGAAGCTGCACATGGGCCACTTCCCGCTCCAGCCCGTCCCGGCAGACGACCCGGATATCCACGGTTATGCCGGGCGTATTGCAGAAAGCGTGGCTCAGCTCCTGCACGGCCGGCATCTCCAGAGTACGGAGCGGAGAGGATGTCCGGAAAGTGACTGTATGGGTGAGCGGTTCTTTTTCGGAAACACCCTTTTCGCCGCGGAGAAGGGCGGTCCAGGCGGCGTCGGCCTGGATGTCCTCGAGTTTCAGGGGTGAGCCGGTATCGCCTTCCGGCGTGGGAAAGGCGATGACGGAAATGTCGCGGTAGTCCCGCCACGGTTCCTCCGAGCGCTGAGGTTTGGGAAGGAGGATTCCCTGCGCGCCGCCTTTGACGTCGGTGCGGCTCCAGACCAGGTCGCGCATGGCGTCCTCGGGGGTAATCCAAGGGCCGCCGGCCATGGCCCAGCCGGGGCAGGTCTGCACGGTGAGCCGAAGATCCAGGCTGCGGGCCTTCTCACCCAGATACGCCACCATCCGGTCCCAGTCTTCGGACAGTGGGACGATGGGTTCCTTTACCTCCGGCCATCGGCCTCCGAAGGCGCCGTGGAACCACTGGATGCCGGAGATGCCGGCCTCGGCAATGGCTTGGAGGTCGGCGTCCATCCCCTCGCGGGAGACATTGTCGCCGATGAAATGGAACCAGGTCTGGGGCCAGAAATCCTTGGGCGGAGCGGCGAAGTATTTTTCGTCCTGTTCGCTGAAGGGGGCATCCAGGATGGCCTTGTCGGCCTGGATGGAAGCCACTTGGGCCTGGGCATAGACGGCTGCCACCGTACCCAGAAGGGTGATCAAGAGTCTTTTCATGGCGGATTAGCGCAATATGTCGTTGAGAATGCTGGAAGCCGCGTCGCGGGCACCTTCCCCGGGGCCCTGGATCACGAGCGGATAGGGATGGAAGGTACTGCGGATGATGATGGCGTTTTCCGTGCCGCTGAGGTGGTAGGCCGGATGGACCGGCGGTACATTCTTCAGGCCGATTCCGGCGCGGTATCCCTCCTCCGTCTTTTCCAGAGAGGCCACGAAGCGACGGCGGAAGCCTTGCTGCTCGGCCTGGCGGCAGGCGGCGGCAAAGCTGGGCTCATAGCTTTCCAGTTTCTCAAAAAACGCATCCAGGGAGCCTTCCAGGATGGTTTCAGGGACCACAGGGTCTATCTTGACCTGGCCCGCTTCCAGTTTTACACCGGCTTCCCGGGCAAGGATCAGCAGTTTCCGGAGGGCATCTTCTCCGCCCAGGTCCACGCGGGGATCCGGCTCGGTGAGGCCGGCCGTACGGGCCTTCCGGACCAGCGAGGCGAGGGACTCGCCGCCGGGGCGGTAGTCGCCCAGGATCTGGTTCAGCGTGCAGGATACGACGGCTTCCAGGGACAGGATTTCGTCGCAGCTGTTGGCGCCGCGGGCGATGGAATCCAGAATGGGAAGGGCACTGCCCACGGTGGTTTCATAGCGGAGGAAAGCGCCGTTTTCGCGTGCGGCGGCATGCAGGGCGGCGTAGTCGGCATAAGGGACGGCGAAGGAACGCCGGTTGGAGGAAACCACGTTCAGCCCGGCGGCAAACAGCTGGGCATAGCGCTGGTACAGGGTCTTGCTGTCAGTACAGTCCACGAAGACCGACCCGCGGGGCGCAACGGCGCAGACCCTGTCCACGAAGTCGCCTTCCTCGGAAGGGTCGGCGGGAGCTCCGGACAGGTCGATGCTGAAGCGGCGGGAGTCAGCCAGGCCGCCGATCCGGAGGGTCTTCCCGGTGCGGGCCTCAACGGTGGAAGAGGCCTGCCGCACCAGTTGCACGAGGGCTTTCCCCACCGCTCCGTAGCCGGCGACAAAAAGGTAGATCTGCTGCAGCGGCAGCGTCTCGAAAAACGCCCGGTGAAGGGCCTTCAGGGCCGATCCTTCCACGGCAGGACGCACCGTCAGCAGGACATTGCCGCCCTCTTCCCAGAGCCGCAGCGGGCCGATCCCGGCTTCCGTCAGCGCCTGCTCCACGGCCGGCACATTCCGGCTGCCGACCAGGCAGATTTCCACGACGCTCCCCTTCTGCTGCGACGCCAGGCCCACGTTCCGCTCTCCGGTGACATCCGAAGAGATGACCGTCTTGCCGCCTTCCGGGGCGAAGGTGTTCCGGATTTCGATGGCGATGCCGGCCTCCATGGCCGGGGCGACAGTGGGAGCATACAGCACCTTGGCACCGTGGGAAGCCATTTCCCGGGCGGCGGTATAACTCATCCGGGGGATACTGCGGGCGCGGGATACCTGCCGGGGGTTGGCGGTCATGATGCCGGGCACGTCGGTCCAGATCTGGAGGCTGGAAGCTTTGACGGCGGCCGCATAGAGGGCGGCGCTGTAGTCCGACCCGCCGCGCCCGAGGGTGCTCACCTTGCCGCTTTCTTCCCGGCAGATGAAGCCCGGGGCTACCAGAACATGGGCATCCGCAGCGTCAACGGCCTGCCTGATCCGCCTGTAGGTTTCTTTTTCATTGTCTTTGACCACCAAATCGCGCGAATCCAGCCAGACTGTGCGGCAGCCTTCGGCCTTCAGTTTTTCACAGAGAATGGTGGTGGAAAGGATCTCTCCGTACGTGACCTGCTCGTCGGCGGGGGCTTGGCGGAGTTCGGTGAAAAGGGCGTCCACCAACGCCTGCACGCGGGTTCTGTCGGCCCCGGTGAAAAGGCGCGTGACAATGTCCCGGTGGCGTTTTTCCATTTCCAGGAGGCTGTCGGGGCCGGCATTCAGGAGGGCGTCGGTGCAGCCGCTGATGGCGCTGGACACCAGGATGACACGCCGCTCCCGGGCCTCCATTTCCACGAGGTCCAGTACGCGGGACATATTGGTGGCGGAAGCTACGGAAGAACCGCCGAATTTAAGGACGCTGATTTCCACTATACAATCTTTAGATAAGAAAAAACTCAAAGCAACTCCCCGAATTCATGAATTCCCTCCAGCCCTTCGGTGAGCGTGGCGGCCACGACCGCCCCTTTTGCAAATCCCTCGCGGGAGAACGCCTCGTGCCGGAGGGTGAGCTTGTCGCACTCAGATGTCAGGGTAAGTGTATGGATTCCAGGGACTTCCCCCTCACGGACGGAGGTGATTTCGGGCTTCTCTCCCAGCGACTCTTCTACGATTGCACCCAGCGTCTTGGCCGTTCCGGACGGCGCATCCAGTTTGTGGATGTGATGGATTTCTTCTATCTCCGGCACATACCCGGCCCCTTTCAGAAGAGCCGACGCCTTCCGCACGGCGGCATACAGCGCATTCACGCCCAGAGAGAAATTGGAAGCGTAGATGAGCGGGGTGCCGGCGGCTTCGAAGGCGGCGAACACGTCGGCCCGGATGTCGTTCCAGCCCGTGGTGCCCACAACCGCCGCCTTGAAATGACGGGCGATAAAAGGATAGTTGGCCCGGAAGGCGTCCGGCGTGGTGAAGTCGATGCAGACGCACGCCTTTGCGACGGCCGGATCCACCGCCGTGATGTCCTCGCTGGCTTCCACCAACTCGATCCCCCTCCTTTCCAGCTCTTTCTCTACCATGTGGCCCATTTTTCCGTAGCCACTGATGATTACCTTTATCATAGTGCGAAGTGTAATCTATTGGATTATGTTTTGTATTTCACGGTACATCCGGACATACTGCTCCGTGGCGCGCACGAGGTCGCGGACGGAGACTTTCTCGTCGTCCCGGTGGGCCACGCGGATGGTGCCGGGACCGCAGATGATCTTATGGCCGAAGCCCGCAAGGTGCGGAGCGTCGCTGCCAAAAGACACCGGGGCCGACTCGAAGCCCGGAAGCGTCACATACCGAGCCGGCTGGTCGCCGCCCCGTGCCTCCACGGTCACATTCCCGGCGGAGGCCATCCAGTCCTGCACCGCCTGGTCGCTGACAAAAGTGGTGCGGAAATACAGCCGGCAGCGGAGCTCGGGAGAAAGGATGTTCTGCGGATTGTCACTGTGCAGAAGGCCAACGTTCCACGTGGTCTCCCCAAGTTCGGGGTCCATGCCGAAGTCTTTTTCCCTCAGCTTGTTATAGAAATCGACAAACAAGTCCACGGCACTGACACCATACTGCGGATAACCCGAATGGAAGGCCTCTCCACGGAAGGTGAGGTCATAGGACTTGGTGCCTTTGGAGGCCGACACCATCCGGTTTTCCGTCGGCTCTCCCACAATCAGGAACGGGGCCTTGAACCCGGTCTTGGAAAATGCCTTGGCTCCCCAGGAACCGGTTTCCTCCCCCGCGACAATCAGCAGGCCGAAGTCCGTGAACCCGCTCGCCTCCAGCTCCTTACAAGCCGTATACATAGCAAAGACCTGTCCCTTCGCATCGCAACTTCCCCGCCCGGTAATGACATCGGTCTCCCGGGAGGTATCGCCTCCGGAGGAACTCCGCTCGCTCCGCTCACTCCGGCCCCTCCCGCTGTTTCCTGCGTCATCCGCTCCGCGGATAACTTGTCTCCAGCGGGCCCCTCCCCCTGCCCATGTCCGGGGGTGGACATGTCCTCCGGAAGCGATACCTTCCGGGAAACTGGGCGTTATATACGGAGGAACGGTGTCCATGTGGGAGCAGAACACCACCTGGGGGGTGCCCCAGCGAAGAAACAGGTTCAGAGTTCCGTCACCCACTTCCATGAGCTCCTTGACCGGCGCCTGCAGGTTGTCATGCAGCCACAGCGCCATGTCCCGCTCCCTGCCGGAAGTGGAATCCATGGACAGCATGCCTTTGAATAATTCCCAATTCATCATTTTACTTTAGTACCAGGTGCGAAAATGCCCTTTTTTGCACCTCACGCCCTTGTTTTTTCCCTTCCCAGGTGCAAAAACGCCACAAAATGCACCTGAGGTTATGCCAGCCAGCCTTTTTCCAGGAGGTACTGGGCAATCTGGACGGCATTGGTGGCGGCGCCTTTCCGGATATTGTCGGAAACGCACCAGAGATTGAGGCCGTTCTCCACGGAAGGATCGCGGCGGATGCGGCCCACAAACACTTCGTCCTTGCCCCAGGCATCCAAGGGCATGGGATACTCGCTGTCGGCCGGATTGTCCTTGACAACGACCCCGGGCATGGAAGCCATCAGGTTGCGGGCGTCGGAGAGGTCGTACGGTTTCCGGAATTCGATATTCACGCTTTCCGAGTGGCCGCCCTTGACAGGAACGCGGACCGTGGTGGCCGACACGGCGATGGAAGCGTCCCGGAGGATTTTCCGGGTTTCGTTGACCATCTTCATCTCTTCCTTGGTATAGCCGTCCGGGAGGAAAGCGTCGATATGCGGAATCACATTCAGGTCTATCCGGTGGGGGAATTTGGAGCCGGAGCCGCCGGCGCGTTCCGCTTCCAGCTGCTCGATGCCCCGCTGTCCGGCACCCGTGACGCTCTGGTAAGTGCTCACCACAATCCGCTTGATGCCGTATGCCTGATGAAGCGGAGCAAGCGGCAGCACCATCTGGATGGTGGAGCAGTTGGGGTTGGCGATGATACGGTCCCGGGGAGTGAGGACGTCGGCATTGATTTCGGGGACGACGAGGGGGACGGAAGGGTCCATGCGCCAGAAGGAGGAGTTGTCCACCACATAGCAGCCTGCTGCGGCAAACTGGGGAGCCAAAAGTTCAGACGTGGCGCCGCCGGCACTGAAAAGCGCCAGCACGGGCTTCCGGGCGATGGCCTCGTCGGCACTCATGACCGTCCATTCGCGGCCCTGGAAATACACTTTCTTTCCCCAGGAACGGGCCGACGCCACCGGCAGCAGTTCCGTCACCGGGAATTGCCGTTCCTGAAGGACTTCCAACATTTTGGAGCCCACCAGTCCGGTGGCTCCTACAACAGCTACTCGCATAGTTCGTTTGTTTTATCTTGCAAAGATACGCAATTCCGGCGTTTTTTGTAAGTATACCCCTTGGAATCCCACTCCGGCATCTCCTTCGCGGAAATGATGCTGTAGAAATGGCGGAAGTCGGCCTTGAAGGCGGCGTCCGTGGGCCAGTAGGGAGCGGCGTTCCAACCGCGTTCGAAGATTCCCAGTGCCTTCGGAAGCATCTGATACATCGCATTTTCCTGGCTGCGGAGATTCTCCGACCACAGGCAGGCTTCCACGCCCAGGATGTTCTCCGGATGCAAAAGCGGAGTCTTCCCTTCCGCCGCCCGGCTCACGTCCTGCGGTTCCCAGGCCTTGTTCCAGCGGACAGAGGCATACAGATTCCAAGGCTGCAGGGCGAAAGAAGTGCGCTCATCCACGAATCCGCCCCATTCCAGGCCGATTTCGCCGGCCCCGTTGTCGTAAGAGAGGTCCAGGTAGGCGTTGGAGACATTGCTCAGCACCACCGGGAAGCCGGCGTTGGCAACGCTGTAGGCGCCGGGAAGGTCGGCCGTGGCAGGGTTCCAGAGGTTCAGGAAGTACAGGTTCTTTTTCAGACGTTCTTCGGTGGCCGGAGTCAGGTGCTGCGAAAGCTCCAGCCAGCCGGCGAGGCGGATGCCGCGGGCTTCGGCCAAATCCAGCATTCCGCTCACGAACTGCTCTTTCATGGCCGCAGGGTCGCGTCCGGACCAGGCGCCGGAAGGCACCTCATCGCCGCCGATGTGGATGGCTTTCAGGGGTACGCCCGCCCGGGAATAAAGAGCAAGGACCTCATCGAACACGACGCCGTAAAACTTATAAACGCTTGGAAGATATACACTTAGCACATTGTCCGTAAAGTCCTGTGCAGTCCAGTAGCGGGAACTGTCGGCCGGGTCCTGCAGGCGGAAACTGTCGTCGCCCGTACGGCGCTCATACGCTTCCATGGCCCGGATGGAAGCCCGGGAGTGGCCGGGAGTGTCGAACTCCGGCACCACGGCAATTCCCCGCTCCCAGGCATATTGCAGCAGGTCCACAAACGCTTCCCCGGTATAAAAAGTTTCCGTGCCGATCCGGCCGTTGGCGGTGGGCTTCAACGCCTCCGTTTCCCTGAGCTCCCAATCCGGCAGGGCATGGCGGGCGCCGAAAGCGGTCAGCTCCGGCAGGGGTTCGATCTCAAGGCACCAGCTCTCGTCGTCGGCCAGGTGGAAATGGAGGGTGTTCACCTTGTAGGATGCCAGGATGTCCAGCACCTGCTTCACCTCCGCGGGCGTACGGAAATCCCGCACTACGTCCAGCATGAAGCCCCGGTAGGGGAAGTCCGGCCAGTCTTCGATAACCCCTTCCTTCGCGTCCACCTTGGCCAGGGTGGTCCGGGCATAGAGAGCACCGTTCCCTACCGATTCCACCACGGGTTCGCCGCCGGAAAAGGTAATCCGGTACCAACCGTCGGGACGGGATTCGGGCGCACCTTCGAAGGGACGCATTTTCAGCTGCGGAATCAGATCCAGGGCGCCGACTTCCACAGGCTGGAACCAGGAAGAGTCGGCCCGGACGGCCGCATGCTCCAGGAAAGAGTATTCCACGGGCATGGGGCGGTCTTTCCGGCCTTTCTGCTGCAGCACGAAGCCTTCCGGCGCCCAGGAACGGCGCGGAAGCGGACGGCCCTGGTACGGGATGCTCAGCTCGGCACCTTTATGCTCCGGAATGTCGATATAGAAGGAAGTGCCTTGATAATGAACAATTTCCGGCCCGTCAGCCACGGCGTGATTGTCGAACAGCTCCTGGAACCAGACGCGGGAGCCGGCCGGAACGTTATTCAGGACAAGCGTATGGGCCGCCCGGCCGTTTTCTCCGACAGGACCCTCGATCCACCGGGCCGACGGGGCCGGCGTACACGAGGCGGCAAGGACAAGCAGCAGGGGGAAAAGGAATTTTTTCATATTCGGTGCATTTGTACAAACTTACGCTTTTTTTGCTTAATTTTGTGCAAATAAAGACAAAGAAATGGAAAAAACTCTGGTCAAGGGATGCGGTACGGCGCTCCTCACCCCGTTCAAAGGCAACGAAGTAGATTATGAGGCCTTCGCCGCCACCGTAGACTGGCAAGTCACCACCGGCATCGATTTCCTGGTTCCCCTGGGCACCACGGGCGAAACGCCCACCCTCACCGAATCGGAAAAACTCCAGGTCCTGGAAGTGACCCGGCAGCACGCGGCGGGCCGTCCTGTCGTGGCCGGCGTGGGGTCCAACTCCGTGCGCGGGACCCTTGAGAACATCCGGCTGCTGCAGGACGCAGACGCCTTCCTGGTGGTGGTCCCGTTCTACAACAAACCCCCGCAGCGGGGCATCTACGCCTATTTCAAAGCCATCGCGGAGGCTGCACCCAAGCCCGTCATCCTGTATAACGTCCCCGGCCGCACCGGTGTCAACTGCGACGCGGAAACCACCCTCGCACTGGCCCGGGATGTCCCGAACATCATCGGCATCAAAGAAGCTTCCGGGAACCTGGAGCAGTGCCGCAGCATCCTGGCCCGCAAACCGGAAGGCTTTGTCCTGCTGAGCGGCAACGACGAAGACACCTTCACGCTCATGCAGGAAGGCGCGGAAGGCGTGATTTCCGTGGCCTCCAACGTGTTCCCTTCCGCCATGGCCGACTTCGTGCGCGCCCTCAAGGAAGGCCGGATGGAGGAAGCCGCCCGCATGCAGGAACGGCTCCTGCCCTTGTTCAAAGCCCTTTTCGCCGAGCCCAACCCCATCCCCGCCAAGGCCGCCATGGCCCAGCTCGGGCTCATGGAAAACAGCCTGCGCCTGCCGCTGGTAAAAGCCTCGCCGGCCACGGAAGCGCTCATCAAACAAACCTTGCAACAGTTATTCTGATGGATATCACACTGGAAAAACTCAACGAAGTCCTGGATGCCCTGGAAAAAGGGGAACTCCGGGTCGCAGAAAAAAAGGACGGTGTCTGGACCGTCAACAAATGGGTGAAGGAGGTCATCCTGGCTGGCTTCCGCCTGGGCGCCATCCAGGACATGTCCCAGGGGCAGTTCTCCTTCTTTGACAAAGACACCTTCCCCGTCCGGCATTTCTCCCAGGCCGACGGCGTCCGCATCGTTCCCGGCGGCTCTTCCATCCGCCGCGGCGCCTACCTCGCCCCCGGCAGCATCGTCATGCCGCCCGCTTACGTGAATGTGGGCGCCTATGTGGGCGAAGGCACCATGGTGGACAGCCACGTCACCATCGGCTCCTGTGCACAGGTGGGACGGAATATCCATATATCGGCCTCCACGCAGATAGGCGGGGTGCTGGAACCGGCGGGCGCGCTTCCCACCATCATCGAGGACGGCGCGTTCGTGGGCGGCAACTGCGGCATCTATGAAGGCACCATCGTGGAAGAAGGCGCCGTCATCGCGTCGGGGGTCATCATCACTTCCTCCACCGCCATTTTTGACGCCACCACCGGGCAGTTCATCCGCCGGAACCAGGACGGACGCATCGTCGTGCCCCGCGGCGCTGTTGTCGTGAGCGGTTCCAAACCCATCGTCCGCGACGGCAAGCCCCTCGAAAGCGGCGTTCACCTGTACTGCCCCGTCATCGTCAAGTACCGCGACGAGAAAACCGCCGGCAGCATCCACCTGGAAGACCTCCTGCGCTAAATGGACTATTCGAAGTTTTTTTCGGCCGACGTTCCCTCCTTCCTGCGCTCCCCGGTGCGGGAAATCTTCCGGAAGGTGGACTTGAGTGCCATCTGCTCGTTCGCAGGGGGCTATCCCGCCGCCGTCACTTTCCCTATGGCCGACATCCCCGGCCTCACCGCCCGCGTGCTGGAAAAATACGGCACCAAAGCCCTGCAGTACGGTGCCACGCAAGGGGTGCCGGAACTCCGGGAAGTGATCGCCGCGCGCTACGGCGTGCCGGTGTCCCAGGTACAGATCACCACCTCGTCCCAGCAGGGCATCGACATCTGCACCCGCGTGCTGGCGGACCCCGGCGACATCATCCTGGCCGACAACCCCGTTTACCTGGGCGCCCTGCAAAGCTTCAAAGCCTACCGGGCCAACGTGATGAGCCTTGAAAATTATCTCCGGATGGCAGGAGACGCTCCCTCTGTCGGCCACCCGAAATTTATCTATGTGATTCCGGATTTCAACAATCCCAGCGGCCGGACAATGAGCCTGCAGGAACGGGAAGAGCTGGTCCGCGTGGCGCGTGAACTGGATGTGCTCATCGTGGAAGACAGCCCGTACCGGGAGCTCCGTTACAGCGGGGAACCCCTTCCCACCATCCGCTCCATGGCCCCGGAACGCACCCTGCACCTCGGCAGTTTCTCCAAAATCTTTGCACCGGGGTTCCGGCTGGGGTGGATTATCGGCCCGGAAGCGCTGCTGGAGCAGATTTATGTGTGCAAGCAGTGCCTGGACCTGTGCCCGCCCGTCTTCGACCAATACCTGGCCGCGGAATTCATGGGCAGCGGGGCGCTGGACAGGAACCTGGAAAAGACCATCGCCGAATACCGCCGCCGGAGGGACCTCATGGTCTCCCTCCTGGAAAAATACATGGGAGAAGGCGTCAGCTGGACCTACCCGGACGGCGGCCTCTTCCTCTGGCTTACCCTGCCGGAGCAGGTGGACACCGTCGCCCTCTATGACCAGGCCCTGGCCGCCGGCGTCGCCTATGTGGCCGGCTCCTTCTTCTACACCGACGGCAGCCACCGCAACACCATGCGCCTGAACTTCTCCTTCGTGGCCGAAGAGAAGATGGAGCCCGGCATCCGCCTCCTGGCCCAGCTCATCGCTGGCAGGCAAGTGATTGATTCTTAACGTTTTACAGAAATCGCCTCCGGCAAAAAGTCGCAGGCGATTTCAGGAAGTGATTGTATGTCAGAAGTTTACGTGCCACAGTTATTTAAGTTCTCCGGAGCGGGGAACGACTTTGTCGTGCTGGACGGCAGGAAGGCCGACATGAGCGCCTTCCGGGAAACGTCGGCCATCGTACGCCTGTGCCGGGAATACCGCACCGACGGGCTGATGATCCTCTCGGAAGCGCCCGGCATGGATTTCTCCATGGAATTCTACAACCCCGACGGCAGCGGCGGCATGATGTGCGGCAACGGAGGCCGATGCATCACCGCCTTCGCCGCCATGCAGGGCATCCTCCCGGCCGACGGCAGCCGTCACTACCGCTTCCTGGCCCCCGACGGCGAGCACGAATCCTGGATCCTTTCCGAGGAACCCGGCCTTTGGACCGTGCGCCTGAAGATGATCGACGTCACCGAAGTGCGCCCTTCCCGCGGCGGCTGGTTTCTGAACACCGGCACCCGCCACCTGGTCCAGTTTGTCCCCGACGTGGCCCAGGTGGACGTCGCCGCCAAAGGCCCCGTCCTCCGGCACGACCCGGAATACGCCCCTGAAGGCACCAATGTCAACTTCGTGGAAACAGCCCCGGACGGGCTCCATGTCCGCACCTTCGAAAAAGGCGTGGAAGGAGAGACCCTCGCCTGCGGAACCGGGCTTACCGCATCTGCCCTGGCGGCCTGGAAAGCGGGGATCCCGCCGCTGGACAAAAAAGACGGCACCGTCCGGTACCGTCTTCAATGCCGTCGCGGGGACTGGCTGCAGGTGGAATTCACGCCCGGCGATGCGGGCTTTACCGGCGTTTACCTGACCGGACCTGCAGAGCGCTGTTCCCTGGACTAATAGTTTTCGGCCTTGAGCTGGAAGTAGCTCTGCGGATGGGCGCAGACAGGGCAGACGGCGGGAGCCTTCTTGCCGACCACGATGTGTCCGCAGTTGGAGCATTCCCAGATGCAGTCGCCGTCGCGGGAGAAGACCAGTTCCTTCTGGACATTGTCCAGGAGCTTGCGGTAGCGGGCCTCGTGCTGTTTTTCGATGGCGCCTACCATGCGGAATTTGGCGGCAATCTCCTTGAAACCTTCCTCGGCGGCTTCCTGGGCCATGCGCTCGTACATGTCGGTCCACTCGAAGTTCTCGCCCTCGGCGGCAGCGGCCAGGTTCTCGGCAGTCGTCGGGATGTCTCCGCCGCAGAGATACTTGAACCAGATCTCGGCGTGCTCTTTTTCGTTGGCAGCGGTCTCTTCGAAGATTTTGGCAATCTGCACATAACCTTCCTTCTTGGCCTTGGAGGCAAAGTAGGTGTACTTGTTACGGGCCTGGGATTCACCGGCAAAAGCCTCCTGGAGGTTCTTTTCGGTCTTGGTTCCTTTCAGATCTTTCATATTGTTGCAGGGTTTTGTGATTGTTGTACTTATGCACGGGTAATGTGGGCACCGAGGGCGTTCAGCCGGCCTTCGATGTTTTCATAACCACGGTCAATCTGTTCAATGTTGTCGATGGTGGAAGTGCCTTTGGCGCTCATGGCGGCCAGCAGCATGGCAATACCGGCACGGATATCCGGAGACACCAGCCGGGCTGCCTTGAGGGTAATGCGGTGGTCGTGGCCGATGACGACGGCTCGGTGCGGGTCGCAGAGGATGATCTGGGCGCCCATGTCGATGAGACGGTCCACGAAGAACAGGCGGCTCTCGAACATCTTCTGGTGGATGAGCACGCTTCCCTTGCACTGGGTGGCCACCACGAGCATCACGGACAACAGGTCCGGGGTGAGGCCGGGCCAGGGGGCGTCGGCGAGGGTCATGATGCTGCCGTCCAGGAAGGAGTCAATCTCATAGCTCTCCTGTGCAGGGACGTAGATGTCGTCCCCTTGCTGCTCCAGCTTGATGCCCAGGCGACGGAAAGCGTCCGGAATGATGCCCAGGTCGTAGTAGGAGACGTTCTTGATGGTGATGCTGCTCTGGCAGATGGCGGCCATGCCGATGAAAGAACCCACCTCGATCATGTCGGGGAGGATCTTGTGCAGGGTGCCGTGAAGGGTTTCCACGCCGTGAATCCTTAAAAGGTTGGAACCCACGCCGTCGATGAAGGCGCCCATGCGGTTGAGCATCTTGCAAAGCTGCTGGAGGTAAGGCTCGCAGGCGGCGTTGTAAATAGTGGTCGTGCCTTTGGCCAGAACGGCAGCCATCACAATGTTGGCGGTACCGGTGACGGAGGCCTCGTCCAGGAGCATGTATCGGCCCGTAAGGCGGCCTTCCTGGGTGAGGTGGAACGCACGGCGGGAGGCGTCGTACTCCATGGCGGCGCCCAGCTTGACCATGCCGTCCAAGTGGGTGTCCACCCTGCGGCGGCCGATTTTGTCTCCGCCGGGCTTGGCGAACCAGGCATGGCCGAAGCGGCTCAGCAGCGGGCCGACAACCATGACGCTGCCGCGGAGTTTGGCGCATTTCTGGACGAATTCCTCCGTCTCGATATAGGCGGTGTCCACCTGGTCGGCCTGGAAGGTGTACATGCCTTTGGCCAGACGGGTGACCTTGACGCCCATGTTCTGGAGGAGTTCGATGAGGTTTTTCACATCCAGGATTTCCGGAATGTTGGAGATGGTGACGGGCTCGCTGGTCAGGAGCACGGCACTGATCACCTCCAGCGCCTCATTCTTGGCGCCCTGCGGAGTGATGGTTCCGGACAGTTTGTGTCCGCCTTCGATAATGAATTTTGCCATAGTTCACAAATATAAGCTTTTTTGTTGTATTTTTGTGAAATTTCTTTCGCGTATGAAGCGGTATTTCTCAGTTTTCCTTACCCTTGCCCTGACACTGGCTCTGCAGGCACAGCAGCTACCCAATTTTGGCTTTGACACCTGGTCCAAAAGCGGCGGGGCGTGGAACCTGTATGCCAAAAATACCCCTGAAGGGCAGCGCGTGTGGGACACGGCCAATCACGGACTCAGCATCCTGGGAATTAACGGCACCGTGCCCGAGTACGAACACGTCGCCGCAGCCGGCGAGGGCAAAGCCGCCGTCAAGATGGTGAGCCGGAAAGCTTTCGGAAAATTTGTGGCCGGGAACCTGTATACCGGACGATTCGTCCGCGTCGTGAAACTCAGCGGGGCCGAGATGCTCTACGGCGTTCCTTTCCAAGGAAGGCCGAAGTCCCTGAGCGGTTACATCCACTACATCCCCGCGGTGGTGGACCAGGCCAAAAAGCCCTGTCTGGACCGAAAAGGGAAGACGGACATCGCCCGCATCGAGGTGGTTCTGACCGACTGGACAGCCCCTTACGATTTCACGTCCAACGACGGGAATTTCATGGACAACGCGACGGACCCGTCCGTCATCGGCCGGGGTTATCTGGATATCAGTGAGGATACCGGGGGCTACATCCCTGTCGAGATTCCCATCCGCTACCGTTCCGACAGGAAGCCCACCTACGTGCACATCACCCTCACCTCCAGCCGCGACGGAGGATACTTCACCGGCGGCACCGGAAGCGCCCTGTACGCCGACGAATTCCGTTTCAACTATTAAAATCAGACATGTTCCACCTCCGGACGGAGGGTGATGCCGTACTTTGCCTCAACGGCACGGATGACCTGATTCTCCAGGCCGATGATGTCGGCCGGACTTGCTGTGCCTGAGGCGTTTACGATGACGAGCGGCTGATTGTGGAATACCTGTGCGCCACCGTTTCTGGCGCCTTTGAAACCGCACTGGTCGATCATCCAGGCAGCCGGAACCTTGATTTGGTCCCCCACTTCAAAATGGGGGACGCTGTACTCCGGCCCGTTGTCTTCCCGGGCCGTGGCCTCTATACGGGCAAAATGCTCCCGGCTGATGACCGGATTGCAGAAAAAGCTTCCCGCACTGCCCACTTCCTCCACAGCCGGCAGCTTCTTCCGGCGAATGTCAATGATGGCGTCGCGGATATCCTGCGGAGACAGGGGGAAGGCTGTATCCTCTGAAATCTCTGGCCACCCTCGGCCAGATAAGAGGGAGGGGCCCGTCGGCGAAGCCGATGGGAGGGGCCGAAGCGAAGCGAAGGCGATTTCAGAGGATACAGCCTTCCCCCTGTCTTCCAGCGCTTTGCGGATGCCGCCGTAGTCCAGTTTGGGCTGCGGCGTTTTCGAGAGCCGATAAGTGACGGCCGTGATGATGTACCTGCCTTTCCACTCTGTCTTGAACTTGGAGGTACGGTAGCCGTAACCGCAATCGGCGGGGTCGATGTGGACGAATGTCCCGGTTTCCCGGTCGTAGGCGCGGATGCCACAGATGATGTCCTTGGCCTCCACGCCGTAAGCGCCGATATTCTGCACGGCCGACGCCCCGCATTCGCCAGGGATGAGCGAGAGGTTTTCGGGCCCCCAGAGGCCTTCGGCAGCCGCCCAGGCGCAGAAATCGTCGAAAACTACGCCGGCGCCCAGGGCCCAAGATTCTTCGCTGAGAGATTCTTCGCTTCGCTCAGAATGACAGATGGCCACATGCAGTACCGTGCCGGGGAAGTCTTTGGTGAAGAGGAGGTTGGAGCCGCCGCCCATGACCATGACAGGCTGCGGCAGGGCATTCCAGTCCAGGGCTGCCAGATCGGCCTCTTCCGTCACCTCGACAAACAGGGCACACTTCACCTGCATCCGGAACGTGTTCCGGCTGGAAAGGTCGAAGTCTGTTTGCCGGATAATCACTCAGCCTGGGGATTTAGGGCAATCTGAAGCTCATCCAGCTGGCTTTGGTCGATTTCCGACGGGGAATCGATCATCACATCGCGGCCCTGGTTGTTCTTAGGGAAGGCGATGTAGTCGCGGATGGTGTCCTGACCGCCCATAAGCGCGCAGACGCGGTCGAAGCCGAAGGCCAGGCCACCGTGCGGCGGAGCGCCGAACTTGAAGGCGTTGATGATGAATCCGAACTTGTATTCGGCCTCTTCGGGGCCGATGCCCAGAACCTCGAACATGCGCTTCTGCATGTCGGAATTGTGGATTCGGATGGAGCCGCCGCCCAGTTCGTTGCCGTTGAGCACGAAGTCGTAGGCGTTGGCGCAGACGCGCTCCAGGTCTTCTTTCTTATCGCTGTAGAACCACTTCTCGTGCTCCGGCTTGGGGGCGGTGAAGGGATGGTGCATGGCGTAGAAGCGCTGGGTCTCGTCGTCCCATTCCAGGAGCGGGAAATCCACAATCCACAGCGGAGCGAACTCCTTGGGGTTGCGAAGGCCCAGGCGTCCGCCCATTTCCAGGCGCAGCACGCCCAGCATGGTCTGGACTTTGCGCTTGGCAGGGCCGCTCATCACCAGCATCAGGTCGCCGGGCTTGGCTTCGGCCTTTTCGGCCAGTTTGGCCAGGTCGTCGGCCCCGTAGAATTTGTCGATGGAGGATTTGAAGCTGCCGTCGGCATTGACTTTCACGTAAATGAGGCCTTTGGCACCAACCTGGGGGCGTTTTACCCATTCGGTGAGCTCGTCAATCTGCTTGCGGGTGTACTCCGCGGCGCCGGGGACGCAGATGGCGCCGATGTAGGCGGCATCGTCCAGCACGCTGAAGCCCTTGCCCTTGGCCACGTCGGTGAGTTCGTGGATGGTCATGCCGAAGCGGACGTCAGGCTTGTCGGAGCCGTACTTGTCCATGGCGTCGTACCAGCTCATGCGGGGCATGGGGTTGGGGATATCCACGTTCAGGACATTCTTGAAGATGGTGCGCATCATGCCCTCGAAGGTGTTCAGGACGTCTTCCTGCTCCACGAAGGACATCTCGCAGTCGATCTGCGTGAATTCGGGCTGACGGTCGGCACGGAGGTCCTCGTCACGGAAGCAGCGCACGATCTGGAAGTAGCGGTCGTAGCCGGCCACCATCAGGAGCTGCTTGAAGGTCTGGGGACTCTGCGGCAGGGCGTAGAACTGGCCGGGATTCATGCGGGAAGGGACCACGAAGTCGCGGGCGCCTTCCGGGGTGCTTTTGATGAGGTACGGAGTTTCAATTTCCATGAAACCGTTGGCGTCCAGGTAGTTGCGAACCTCGTGAGCTACGCGGTGACGCAGGGCCAGGGCGCGCTGCAGCGGGCCCCGGCGAAGGTCCAGGTAGCGGTATTTGGCGCGGAGGTCCTCGCCGCCGTCGCTTTCTTCCTCGATGGTGAAGGGCGGGGTCACGCTCTTGTTCAGGATATGGATGGCCGATACTTTGATCTCGATGTCGCCGGTGGGCATCTTGGCGTTTTTCGCCTGACGCTCAACGACTTCACCCTCGACCTGAATCACGAATTCACGGCCCAGGGAGGTGGCAGTTTCCACCAGGTCGGCGGGAGCGTCGGCCTCTACGACCAGCTGGGTGATGCCGTAACGGTCCCTAAGGTCTACGAAAGTCATTCCGCCCAGTTTGCGGGCTTTCTGCACCCATCCGGCCAGCGTTACCTGCTGCCCTTTGTTCCCAATGCGGAGCTCTCCGCATGTGTGTGTTCTGTACATGATTTATGCTGTTTTTGTCTATTGCTTTTATAACAATCTACAAAAATAGCAAAAAAAGCTGAATTATGTGCCGTTTATGTTATCCGGGCATTGAGTTCGGGACAAGGTGGAGGTTGAAAAAACAAGCCCGCCTGAAAATTGTCAATCGGCTCCGAGCAATCGGGCAATCGGGCAATGAAGCACTTTGGAGAGGCGCACAAGGGTGGAGGCTTCGGCACGGGAGAGATCCTGGGTGCCCTGTTCATAGGCCCGGATCATCCTCAGGGACACGGTGCTACGGTCGGCCAAGGCTTGCTGGGTGAGGCCGGCATTCTTCCGGCACTCCTTCAGGGACAGCGCCTGTGGCCGATAGTAGGTGTCAAAGACATCGAAGACTTTGGTGATATCGGCCTCATGTAGGGGATGGAAGAGTTCGTGAACCTTCTCAACGGGAAGGCCGTTCCGATCGATGGAGGCGAAACTGGCTCCCCTGTACCACTGGTACTGGCAAAGGACCCAACCCGTCCAGAAAACAGAGGAATCATCCAAAGGGAAAGAATACTTATCATCATAAGGAAGGGTTCCACCGGTATTTTCCATTACCCTCACGGCTAATTCTATTCCACTCATTCCTACAAGAAACTTAGGATGACCGGATTCAATAGCCTTGTCAATCCTGCTGGAAAGGAAGCGGTCATAAAAATCCCTCAACTCCAACCCGTTCCAAGTGACGGCATAATCCATCATTACGGCGATGTTTTCTTTTGCCGCCGGCAAATAGTCTTTATCGTAAGCGTGGATCATCGTTTTTCCATTTATTTCGGTAAATATCAATGGCATAGATTCCGTCCGGCGCAGGCGCTTCCAGCTTCATCCGATAAAACGCCTCTTTTGCCTGAACATCCCTTTTCTGCCTGCGGGGATAATAGACAGAGATATCCACCGGCTCGGCAGTCATAAACACCAGTGCTTCAAAGGCTTTCTCGCTTTGAAGGAAGACCTGTTCTCCTAAATTTCCCAGACGGAGAGCACGGGATAACTGTTCCAAATTGATGGTGTTATTGAGGAATAGCTGGGCAAAGCCGAAATAGGAATCGTCGGCCCGGTATCCCCGAACAATATCAAATTGGCTTGTTTGAGGTAAAAACTCCTGTAAGATGAACTCTTTTATCGCTGAAGGAAGGTCTTGTTTCGTGTCAAAAACACGGTTGTTCAGAAGAATGGCCAACCAGTTAAGGACGTGATAACAAGGCCCGGAGAGGTCACAGACCTTTAGATCATAACTTGGCTCAAAACTGTAGTGATTGACAAAGGCCGATGGGGCCTCCGTGCATGCCCATTCCCTGGCCAGATCCAGACTGGGAGTACAATAAAAACCTTGCCCGAAGTCGTTGTGGAGCCGCCCTCCCTTTTTGGAAGGCCGTTCCACAACTTTATCGGATCCGTGAAACAGTATGTTTTCCATCTCTTTGCAAAAGTGACGTTATAGCGTCACTTTTGCAAAGATAACGAATTATTCTGAATTACCACAATTTAGGCAAAGAGGTTATTCCCGGACGCAGCGGACGTTAAAGCCCATGTCCGGGGAACGAGACCAAATTGTCTGATCATCTTGAAGGACTTGAATTTTCGCACACGCCCCGTCCACCGTGGCTGCCCATATCGTACCATTACCGGGATTATAATAGGCACCTTCCGTCCCGAAATAACCACTGGCAGGGAATCCTCTGCTGCTAGTGAAATACTGCTCCCCCATGCCTGTAATCTCACTTGAAGACGGCATTCTCCATCCCGGGGGACAAGGATCAAAGATGGTTTTTCCGGATGAAGACCAGAATGTCATCTTAGAGTCATCAGAACACCAATGGTCACCATTCGTCCAGCGAGAACTTCCGTTCACCTCGACATAGTAGCTGACAGGCCTCTGGATAGAGGTTGCAACGTTTACCTTTCCTACCTGAACGGATTTTTCGGTTCCCTGAACTGCCGCAAGGGTTGTCCCGGAACCCGGTCCCACGAACGGGTCTTTACGTCCCCATTGGTAGTACATTCCGTAACTGAGAGGCGAACCAACACTTGTACTGAGCGCACCGAGATTACGGTTCATCATCTGCACGCTATTGGCTCCAGTCAGATAAGATTCATCATAGTTGTGGAACCAAATATGCCAACTCCAAAGGATGTTGCCGGAGCCGTCCTTGATGGCCACCAGAGCGTTTCCTTCTTTGTAAGTATCGCCTGTTGAGAAATAGACATAGCCGTCGGCATAGCTGATGTCCTTAATCAGTTCACCGGCAGCAGGGGCGACGGTCGTGTTGAAGGTAGCCCAGACCAGCTCGGCGGAGGCAATGGTCGCAGGGTCGGTATCCTTGCTTATACCGGCCAGATCGGCATAGCCGTTACCCTTGACAGTGGCCTTGAGCTTATATTTCCCAGCCGCGGAGACAATGTAGCAGTTGGCGGTGGCCAGGGCGCTGAGGTTCTTGTACTCCGGAGCGACAGTGGACACGGCGCGGACGGGAATGAATATATAGCGTCCGTCTGAGGAGTAGTCGGCGTCGCCTGTTTCGGCAAAATGGAGTTGCCTGCAGACCCAACTATGATCTCCCCATCTGTTGCTTGCAGTGGCATCCCAATCACCCATGTATCGGCCTTCATCGCTGTGGAAGGCAGTTCCGTCCCAATAGCCTGCCGCGGGGAGATAGATGACTCCGCCCGCACCTGTGATGGAACGGGTCTTGTTGCCGCCATCTACGGGATACACCCAGCCGGCAGACCAGGTGTTGCTGTTATAATCACCCTTTGTCTTCCAGCCCGGTCCCAACCAGACTGTTGCTGGGTCGTCATAAGCGTCAAGCGTGCAATTGGCATTGTACTTAAAAAGATGGCTGCCATCGTCCGTGCACCAGAAATTACCGGAGATGTTAGGGTCCTCCTTGAAGCACCAGAGCGGGTCCTGCGACCAGGGAATAATCTCCCCATATTGGAAATAGAGACCGAAATCATCAACATCGTCCGCACCGACATTCCGGTCGGCGAAATACAGGGATCCGTCCCCGTACAAGTCCACCTTGTCCGGCTCCGAAGCCGCGCGCACCCATCCGGTATTGGGTAGTTTCACTGCGCTATGACTGGAGAGCGACTTGGTGAACGTTCTGGTGAGGGCGGGACCCTGGGTATCAAAGAGCAGGAAGCGGCGTTCTTCGGCCGAAGACCAGGCCGACTCGTCGATGATGCCGCTGAAAAGGATGCCCTCGCCGTATTTGCAGCCGGCCATGGGCTCGCCGTATGCGCGTTCCTTCTGGAAGAATACGCCATCCTGACCGAGGGTATAGCAAGACGCCGGCTTCACCTTCTGCACGGCCAGGCGGTACCGGTCGTTCTCATTGTACCTGTCCCCGTCCGCCGCGATGTAGAACTGGACGAACCCGTCCGGAATGGTCATGTCAAGCGTTCCGCTGAGGGTGGTTACATCGCTTGTGGAAGTGAGGGTGTAGGCAGACTGTTCCGCTTTCAGATAGTAAGTGAAGATATTTCTTGTGGTATAGCCATAATTCCTGTCCGAGCCCTGGAAAACATCAAAGGCTTTGAAAGTGTAGCTGCTGCCATCTTTCGAGACCAGAAGTGGAACGGGCGTGTATCCGGAATAGGCCCCGAGCCGGAACGGGAAATACACCGCGCTCATGGTGGCGCCGCTCTCTTCCAGGCCAGTGCCGTCCCAGCCGTCCGAGAAGGCCGCGTCCCAGCCGGAGGCCGTTCGGGTCAGCGTCGCATACTTCGGTGTGTCAGAAATAGTTACGTTGTTGAAGAACACATACACCACGTCGCCAGTCTCCCAGCCGGTCTTTACGGCCTTGGTCTGCACGTCCGCTTGATTTACCTGAATATTGAACACAATTCGGCCTTCTGTCTTTTCCGCAGCAGGTTTTTCCTCCGGTTCAACAGTTTCTTGCTCGTTGATTTTCGCGCACGAGAGTGCGGTAGCAACGGCCAGCAGGGTGATGATCCAAATCTTTTTCATAACTCCTCCCTTTTTTACCATGTTTCTTCTGGGTTGAATGAATTGAAATCAGGGGAAGCCACAAGGATGGCCTGCTCCATAGACAAGTCGAAAGACTTGACTTCCGGCTTTTCGTAAACCGCTCTCTGGTCTGTTGTCAGTGTTTTTTCCATGGCTATAACGAAATATTTTCAAAAATACCCTCCCAGCGGAGATTTATCGCTCCTATTTGTAGAGCTGTTTGCCTGTTATTCCCGGACGCAGCGGACGTTGTAGCCGTGTCCTTCGAATGAACCGTCTCCCAAGGTTGGACTTCCCCCGTTGTCGGATGCCAAAGCGTTGCCATCGCCACGCGCCCACACACGGATGAGGCTTCCAGTGTTGTTGTGGTCGGATCCCCAGCGGTCTCCAGTGGCAGGGTACCAGGCCTCGCCATTGAATACACAGCCGTGGTACGTACTCCAGTCGCCATTCTTAGGAACAAAAGATGTAGAATTGAATCCTGAAGCACTCCAAAGGTTCGAAGGGCCTACATGCCAGCCTGGCGGGCAGGGGTCGAAGATGGTCTTGTCGCTGGCGGTCCAGTAGTTTGGACTGCCGCCCCAGCCGTTTGTTCCAAAGACCACGGTCGGTCTCAGGATAGAGGATGCGAGGTTCGAAGAGCCCGCTGAACTGGTATATGTGCCAAGGACGCCAAGAGCAGTATAACCGGTACGTGTCGCCGACATCATGAACGGATCTTTCCGGCCGTTCTGATAGGCGAAGCCGAAGTCCAGGGCATTGTCTGCGGCATAGCAGTTGGTCAAGGCGCCCAGGTTGCGGTCCATTACCACATAGCCGGAGCCCGGATATGTCTGGGCCTGAGCGGCAAGATCGTCACTCTCAAACCATAGGTGCCAACTCCACAGGATATTGTCGGAGCCGTCCTTGATGGCCACCAGAGCGTTTCCTTCTTTATAAGTATCGCCTGTTGAGAAATAGACATAGCCGTCGGCATAGCTGATGTCCTTGATCAGTTCACCGGCAGCAGGGGCGACGGTCGTGTTGAAGGTAGCCCAGACCAGTTCGGCGGAGGCGATGGTCGCAGCGTCCGTGTCCTTGCTGATACCGGCCAGATCGGCATAGCCGTTACCCTTGACGGTGGCCTTGAACTTATATTTCCCGGCCGCGGAGACAATGTAGCAGTTGGCGGTGGCAGAGGCGCTGAGGTCGACACAATTATTTACAGGTCTCACCAGGCAGGAGGGATAACTGCTGCTGTAGGTGTACATGTAATGAGATCCGTTAGTCAGAATGGTGAGACCCCTTGCATCACCACTGCCGGGCGAAGACAGGTAAACGTCGGAATTGGTTCCATGAGGCAGAAACAGAAAACCGCTGTCGGCCTTGACAACCGATCCCAACTGACCGTGGACTGTAAGCAGGGTGAAGGAACAATTGTCGTTGATTCCCTTGAGTTGATCCTCAGTGGGGAGCGTCACACCCAGAGCATAGGCGCTGCCGGGAGTGTAGGTCACATCTATTGATTCCGGGACAGACTGACCATAGTTGCAACTGTACCACTCGCCCAGCGAAGTGCCTGATTTGTACAGTTGCACAGTGATGTCACTGCCTACGGGGACCCATTTACCCTCGTTTGGCGTCCCGGAAACGACCGCATAAACATTATCATTGGCCGGCAGTTTCACGGCGCTGTGGCTCGAGAGAGTCTTTCCGCTGACGAAATAGTCGGCGCGGGAGTTGTCGGCGGTCTTGGTCTTGGCGAAGTAATAGCTGCCACTGTAGGCATAACTGCCGTTGAGCTTCCCGCTGAAAAGGTAACCACCCTGATAGGCGTAACCCGTCATATCGTTGCCTGCGATCTTGTCGGATGTTTCCGTGATGGTGCCGTCGGCGGATATGGAAGCCACACCCACGGGAATCACGGCATCCGTGCCGAGGGTATATGCCTCGTTAACGGCCGACGCATCCTCCACGAAGAACTGAACATACTCGTCAGGGATCAGCATGTTTAAGGCCCCGCTCACTTCGTTGTCCTTGACAGTATACGGAAGCGATGCGGTAAGGTAGTAAGTATAATACGTCTTGTCGAATATGAAACTCGTTCCACTGGCGGAGACAACCGCATCACTGCCGAAGGGCAGAAAAACCGCCCGCATCGTGCCGGTGTCACCATTCTGAAGACCGAGAGCATCGGGGGTAAGCGTCGCACCGTTATATTCGGCCGAGGTCCACGACGTACCATCGAATGTCATTTTCAAGTGTTTCGGAGCAGCGGCGCCGGAGAAGAACACATACACCACGTCGCCAGTCTCCCAGCCGGTCTTTACGGCCTTGGTCTGTCCTTCCGCCTGATTCACCTGAATATTGAACACAATTCGGCCTTCTGTCTTTTCCGCAGCAGGTTTATCCTCCGGTTCAACAGTTTCTTGCTCGTTGATTTTCGCGCACGAGAGTGCGGTAGCAACGGCCAGCAGGGTGATGATCCAATTCTTTTTCATAACTCCTCCTTTTTTTACCATGTTTCTTCTGGGTTGAATGGATTGAAATCAGGGGAAGCCACAAGGATGGCCTGCTCCATAGACAAGTCAAAAGACTTGACTTCCGGCTTTTCGTAAACCTTCTTCCGGTCGGTGATCGGGTGTTTTTCCATGGTATTGTATTAACGCTTAATTTTCACTTTCCTTGTATTTGCGGCCCTGGACGTCGTTCGGCCAGAAATAAACCCTGGGATTACTTCGGCTGAGCAGCCTGTCAGGAGCAGCGACAGCGAGCCGACCATCAGAGAATGACAAAACAGGGGACCTTTCATAAATTATCTGATTAGTTGACAAATGTAACCATCCTCCCGCGCAGGATAACTCCCAATGAAAGAAAAGCCAACTTCTATTAGGCGAAAATGTCAAAAGAGAAGGTGATTTTACTCCTGATTCGGGAATTAGGAGTGTGTTTTTCGGAAAGTGAATCAACCGACTGGCGGAATTATCTTATCTTTGTACCGTATGAATAAACGCTTGACCTGCTTAATCCTCTTCCTTGCTTCGGCCTTTTCAGCGGCCGGAGCGGGTGTTCCGACGGTCAAGATGGAGGCCCGGCGCCTGCCGGATTTGAATATTCCGCGCATGGGCCATGCGCTTTTGTATATCAACGGTGAACTCACCGTCATCGGCGGCCATACCACCGGTTTCATTCCCACTGCAACGGCAGAGTTTTTCAAAGATGGCAAGTGGACGGTCATCCCCTCCCTTTACACGCACGACAACGGCTTCTGCCTCACGCTGAGAGACGGAAATGTCCTGCTGGGCGGAGGGCTTTCGGAAGCGTTCGGCGTGGGACAGAGTTTCTCCGTAGAGCGCTACCTCCCGGCAGAACATTCTTTTGAGCCCATTCCCATTCTGGACCGCAGGCGTGCAGCCTCATCGGCCCTGGAAATGGAAGACGGTACCATCCTGGTTTCCGGAAACTGGTATGCGGCCGACGCGCTGGAACTGTATTCGGCCACGGACGGCTTTGTCACGGTGAAGCAGACTGCCGAAAACCGGAGCTACCCCTGGATACTCCCCACCGCGCCGGACAACGCCATCATTTTCAGCGCTGTCGATTCCTGGGGAAAACGGGGTCAAGGACGGGTGGACCGGCTGCATGGGGAACCTTTCGAGGAGACGCTGCTTCGGTCGTCGGCATTGCCCATGTGTTCGGATGCCAACGCGCAGCGGAATCCCTGCAAGATCGGAGACTACGACTACCTGCTCCTGACCCATAATGACAGTTTGGAGTTCAACGGCATCATGCGGATTCACAAAGAGGATTTTTCCATGCTGGAACTTCAGGTGCAGATCCCTCTTGAAGGAGTAAACGGGCCCATCCGTTATTATCACCCGCTTCTCGGTCATGGCGAGAATGCCTGGGCATTTGGAACCGATACTGACGGACGGGCCTATCTCCTTCAAATTGGCTACAAACCCGCCCTGAAAGGCGGAAAGGCCACGCTCAAGCTGCACTACACGGATCCCTTGGAGGATCTGCCCATGTACGGCGCCTGCACCATGCTGCCTGACGGACGGATTGCCCTCGCCGGCGGAATCGACGGGTCCAATTATAAGCCTTACGCTTCCGCCTATATCTTTGACCCTAATGAGGCGACACTTGTTGCCGACTCCGGCTCCCGCGTCCGGTCGGCCGGAATGGTGGCCGGCATACTTGCGGGACTGGCCCTGGCTGGCCTGGGCTGGTGGCTGGCACATCGCAGAAAAAAAGCCCACGGAGGGCTTTCTGTGCCGGATCAGGCGGAATTGCCGGAACCGCAGATCCAGCGGGACCGGGATCTTTTTGAGCGGGTATCGGCCCTGATGGAAGACGGCCTGTATACACAGAAAGGCCTCACCATCGCAGACCTGGCCACCGCCCTCGGAACCAATACCAAGTATATTTCCTCCTGCATCAACGCCGGGGCCGGCTGCTCTTTCCTGGATTATATGAACGGCTACCGGATCCGCTTCGCCCAGAAAAAGCTGCTGGAAGAGCCCCAGATGCGAATCTCCGACATTGCCGACGCCGCCGGCTTCGCATCGGAATCGGCCTTTTACCGGAATTTCAAGACGGTCACCGGATTCACGCCGGCCGAATGGCTGAAACAGCAGTAGGTATCCCCGCGAAAAAATCGTACCTTTGCATCCATGACAGAAGTACGCGCAAAAAAAGCCCTCGGGCAGCATTTCCTGACAGACCAGAAAGTAGCCCGCGCCATTGTGGACGCGCTCGGCAGGACAGTTACGCCCGTGCTGGAGGTCGGCCCCGGGATGGGGGTGCTGACCCAGTATCTTTTGGAGCGGGAGGACATTGACCTCAAGCTCATCGAACTGGATTCCGAGAGTGTGGATTACCTCCTGACGCACTTCCAGGGCATGCAGGGGCGGCTCATGGAAGGAGATTTCCTGGCGCTGAAGCTGGAGAAAATCTTTCCGGGAGAATTTGCCATCATCGGCAATTTCCCCTACAACATTTCTTCGCAGATTTTCTTCAAAGTACTTGATTATAAGGACCGTGTCCCCGAAGTGGTTGGCATGGTCCAGAAAGAAGTGGCCGAGCGCATCGCCGAAAAACCCGGCTCCAAAACCTACGGCATCCTGTCCGTGCTCCTGCAGGCCTGGTACGACATCGAGTACCTGTTCACCGTCGGCTCCGGCTGCTTTGCGCCGCCGCCCAAGGTGGAGAGCGCCGTTATCCGGCTTACGCGGAACGGCCGGACGGACCTCGGCTGCGACGAGGCCCTGTTCAAGACCGTTGTGAAAACCGCCTTCGGCCAGCGGCGGAAGATGATGCGCAACCCCCTCAAACCCCTCGCCCGCGCCAAAGCCGACCGGCTGGGCTGGTCTGAGGAGCAGCTGCAGGACTTTCTCTCGCAGGAAGTCTTCACCCTTCGGCCCGAAAAACTGGGCGTGGAGGACTTTGTCGCACTGACGAATCTGCTTGCCTGACAAACTCCGGCTCCTTGTAAACACCGCCCGCAATCCCTCAAGGGGTGCACCTGGAAGTGCACCCCTGTTTACGTAAAAGACTGTTACACAGCTTATTGAGCGCTTGCTACATCTCAAGGGGTGCACTTCCAGGTGCACCCCTTGGGGAGGGGGAAAAGGACTAGAACTGGAAGTAGATGAAGCTCTGGAGGTCGGCGGTGATGAACTGGAAGAAGAAGACGATGATCAGAACCACCACGACGGCCATCCAGCCCAGGGGCAGACGGGCAAAGGCAATCCGGTAACGGCGCTTGAAGCGTTCCGGGAGCCAGTGGATGATCATGCCGATGACAAACAGCAGCAGCACGGTCCGATGCTGCCAGGCCATTGCAGGCACCAGGGAAAGGTCCCAGGCCGACCCGATCTGATTCACCATGTTCTTGGCGGTATTCCAGGCCTGCTCGTTGGCAAGGGCCGGGTCCAGGTTGGAACCGCTGCGGAAGAACAGCCGGGTGAAAGTGATGAACACGAAGGTCTGGAAAATATCCCAGGCCCGGGAAATCCACCGGGCACGGGCCGACGGCAACCTGACCGGAATGACAACCCCCTTCGCGGTAAGCGCGGGCGCATTCATGACGGCATCCTTCCCGAGGACTGCCCAGCGGTAAAAGAACTTCACCAGGGTCCCCGCAGCGAGAATCAGCAGCCATACCGTGAACATGTTCCACACCGGAGCGTGCGTCAGACGCATCAGCAGGGCGCTCGAAGCAAGGAAACCGTTGATAATGAGCAGCTTCATCAGCATGCTCCGCTTGGTCCAGATCTTATAGATAACCATGCCGATGCCGTTGAGCCCGCCCCAGATCATGAAATTCCAGCTGGCACCGTGCCAGAGGCCGCCCAGCAGCATGGTATTCATGGAGTTGATGTTGGTGGTGATGAGCTTGCGGTCTCCGGGGCGTTTCCAGGCCCAGAGGCCGATTCCGGCAGAGAGCACAAGCACCCCGAACGCCACCCACCAGCTTCCGCTGAGGAAAGAGCCGAAAACCGCTACGGCAATGATAATGATGTACGTGCCCGCCGTGGCGTTGCGGTTGCCGCCCAGGGGGATGTACAGGTAATCCCGGAGCCAGCGCGAAAGGGTCATGTGCCAGCGGCGCCAGAACTGCTGCGTGTTCACGGCCTTGTACGGCGAATCAAAGTTCTTCGGAAGGTAGAAGCCCATGAGCAGGGCCACGCCCGTGGCGATATCCGTGTAGCCGGAGAAATCGGCATACACTTGCAGGGAATAGCAGAAAAGGGCGCTGAGGTTCTCGAAACCGCTGTACATCAGCGGATTCTCGAACACGCGGTCGCAGAAATTGACGGCGAGATAGTCGGCCAGGATGAGCTTCTTCAGCAGGCCGTTCATGATCCAGAAGACAGCGATGCCGAACCAGCGGCGGCTCAGGTTGTAGGGCTTATGCAACTGCGGGATGAACTCCGAGGCCCGCACGATGGGACCGGCCACCAGCTGCGGGAAAAAGCTCAGGTAGAAGCCGAAGTCCAGGAAGTTCTCCACCGGCGAAATCCTCCGCCGCTGCACGTCCACGATGTAACTCACCGCCTGGAACGTGAAGAAGGAGATGCCCACCGGGAGGATAATGGCGTCGACCCGGAAAAGGCTGGTGCCGGTAAGGATATTCAGCCATTCGCCCAGGACGTCGTGCACCTGCAGGTCCAGCCCCAGGAGGTTGTTCACGAAATCCGTCAGGAAGTACGCGTACTTGAAATACGCCAGGATTCCGAGGTCCACCACCACGCTGGCAAACGTGAGGGCCGACCGGCCTTTTTCCGACCGGATCCTGTGCAGCCACTTTGCCGCGAAGAAATTATAGACGATCACAAAGAGCAGCAGCGCCAGGAAGACACCGCTGGTCTTGTAATAGAAGAACAGCGAAAACGCAAAGAGATAGCCGTTTCTCAGGAGCACCTTCGAATGCAGCAGCGAGAATCCGGCAAAAACGATGGCGAAAAAGGCCCAGAAATAGAACTGGGTAAACAGCAGCGGATGGGCCTGGTCAAAGGAGAACAGGCTCACGAAAAAATCGCGTATGATGTCCCAGATGGTCATTTCCGGCGTTCATAATAGCTGTCCATGATGGCGTCGAACAGCAAGTCTCCGATGAGCCGGTAGCCTTCCGTCGTAAAATGCACCTTGTCACCCTGGGCCAGGCCGGCTTCCTGCCAGCGGGCCATGGAACCGGCGCCGCCCATGACCGCATACCAGTCCCAGAACACGCCGGCACACTCGCGGGCGAGTTCGGCAAAAGCAGCCTCAACAGCCTCCGTATGGGGGTTGACGCCGCGGCGGTACCAGCTGTCGTTGATTCCGCTGAACAGGATGGCGCAGCGGGGATTCACTTTCCGCACGGCCTTCACCAGGTCGCGGTAACGGGCTTTGAACCGGGCCGGATCAAAATCGGCCCCTTGGATGTCATTGATGCCGATGGAGAAAATCACCAGATCCGGCATGACGCGGCGAAGGTCCCGTTCCCAGTTTTCGCAGCGGAGCCAGGAAGTGGTGGCGGCGCCGTTGACGCCGGCCTCCGACAACGTGAAACCGCCGCCCGGACGGTCCAGGTACAGGCCCCGGAGCGTATAAGACCCTTTCCCTTCAAAGGCCACTTGCACCCAGTCGGTGTAATACGGCAGGTCAAAATGGCCTTTCACGCCCCGCAGCGTGTCTTTTTTATTGAGCAGCAGGACGGGTTCCAGGCTTCCTTCGCCCAACAGGTCCACCTTGTTGAACGTATAGCGGTGCTGCAGCATCCGGGCCTCCCGGGGCAGCAGGTCCACCACTACCCGGGCCGACGTATCCTGCGCCGTCACCGCCATGCCGGTAAGGCCGAGTTCCACCCCGCCCGGCTTGAGGCAGGTCACGCTCTCCCAATTCCCCGAATAGGACGAGGAATAGCTCACGGGCGTGTTGGTGCCGGCCGCGGAGAACGGAAAAACCAGTCCCCTGCCTCCGTCCATGCCGTATCGCAGGCTCAGGAAATGCGTGCGGAGCCGGTCGCTCAGGGTCCCGCCCTGTACATGCGACCCTCCCACGTGGAGCACCCGCACGTCACCGCCGCCTGTCAGCAGCAGGGTATCCAGCTTCCGGAAAAAGATGTCGAGGGTGGGAGAACTGCCGGCCGGCTTCTGAAGGGAGTTCAGGTCGGCGCGGATAAAGGGGTAATGGGTGGCCCGGCGGCCTGCGAAAGAAACCGTCGGTGCGATAAGCAACATTATGAGAATCAGGCGCTTCATGGTCTCATTGCCTGTTGGACTCTCTCTGCGGGAAGGGTTTTGCGCAGCTGGTAGAAGTCGTAATACGTCAGGAGCGAACGGCTCAGGGCGTCGCCCACTTTCTCAGCGCCGGCAGGGGTGAAGTGAATGTAATCCGGCCCTGCATAGGGCGGTTTGTGCCGCACCCACTGGGTCATGGAATTCTCGCCGCCCATCATGCGGTAGAGGTCCCAGTAGGCGGCATTGTTGCTAAGCACAGTCGACTTCAGGGAATCCACCAGTTCCGGAAGGCGGGGCCAGGTGACCACGCGGCCGTTCACGCTCTTCCCCATGTCGGACGGGCCGATGAACAGGATCTGCGCCTGGGGCGCCACTTCATGGAAGTATTGGATCTGCCGGGCGATCTGCTCCTGATACTGCTCGATGACCTTGGTGCTCCGGGCCACGGGCATATAGTTTCCGCCGAACTGAAGGATGACAAGACGGGTGTCCGTAAGGGTGAAACTGTCGGCCATCAGCGGCTTGGAGATGCGGGTGAAAATGGTTCCTGAACAGCCCCGGAGCGGGATATTGTCCACGGCGACGCCGCCCGTACCGTCGGCCCCAAGGGCATAAATCTCAGCGCTGCCCTTGAAGCTGAGGACCACTTTCTCCACCGGACGGGAGAACTCCCAGGTCAGGAGGATGACACCGCTTTCCGACGTCTCTTTCACGGGTGCCGGACGGAGGGTGTCGGAGACGGCGCGGACGGAGAAATCGGCCGACGGGCGACCCGCCAGCACACTGATTCGCTGGAAGGTCTTCACTCCCTCCCGGGCCGACTTGTTGCGCGTGCCGCGGAGGGTCACGGTGCCGCCGCCCGAGAGCTGGACCACCTGCGCCAGGAGGCCGTAGCGGTTATGCCCCGCCCGGACGGTGGTGGAGTCGCCGTACATGGTGTACTGCACGAATCCGCCGGACGCCGACCGCTGGATACTGGCCGACGGAACATTCCCGATCACCGGGAAAAAGCCGGTGCCGATGCCTCCGAAACGGTCCTGCAGGGCCTCGCGAAGATCCTGCGAGATACGGTCCATTTCCAGCTGAGAGTCGCCGTAATGAGCGACACGTACCACCCGGTCCTGGCTGTCGGCCTGCTCCATCTGGCGGAAGAGCGGGTCGAAGAAGCGGTAATTGTCGGCCGGAAGGTAGATCCGGTCCGGATTGGTGTAAAAGAAGTCGTGGTAATACTGCAGCGTGTCGGATTCCATGCGGAAGCGGCTTTGAACGGTCTGCAGCACGGAATCTACGTCTACTTTGGCCTCCCGGGCGTCACGCAGGGTACGCTGGTAGGAGGCGAAGCGAAGGGTCAGGGGCCCGACAGGCACGCCGTCGGCAGGGACGGTGAGCCAGAGGACGCCAAGGAGGGCGAAAACGCCCAGAAGCCACATCAGAACTTGTCTTGCTTTCATCTTCTATCTGTCAAACTCCACTACTAACGTGCTGTACGGCTCCACCTCTGTATTGTCCGTTATCAGCTGGGTTTCTCCCGTAAGGACATTCCGGCCCACCAGCAGGCTTTCCGTCATTTCCTGATACCGGGTCCACGGGACTTTGCAGGCCTCCGGGGAATTGTTCACAAACACGAACACCACGTCCGTGTCGTTATAGCGGAAATAGCCATAGGTATTGTTCTGCGGCAGGAAGTGGAGGGTTTTTCCGCTATGGATGACTTCCTTGTCCCTGCGCCAGCGGAAAAGGGTGCTGGCGTAGTTGTAGAGGTCCGCGGCGTGGGTGTAGGCGGTGTCGGCCCTGGCTTTTTCACGGCCTTCGGGGGTGAAGAGGTTCACCCGGTCGCCGGCCCAGCCGCCCGGGAAATCCATCCGGAGACGGCCGTCGTCGCGTTTGGGATTGCCGGTGGCGAACATCATCTCGTCCCCGTAGAACAGCTGCGGGATACCGCGGAGCGTAGCAAGGAGGGTATACGCTATCTTCATCTTCCGGGGATCCCGGCCGAAGGTGTCGGCCACGCGGGCCACGTCGTGGTTGGAGAGGAAGATCAGGATGTTCGAAAGGTCCTTATACAGGAAGTCGTGGGACAGGGCGTTGTACACGTCCAGGATGTCGCCGCCCTGCTTCTTTCGGCCATGAGGGGCCTCCAGTGCGTCGGAAATGGCCTTCTGGAGAGGGAAATCCATGACGGTGGGAAGGTGGGAGTCAAAGCCGTCCAGATTGGGATGTCCGGCCTGCCAGTAGGCAACCCGGTCGGGGTCCGTGGTCCAGTTTTCGCCCACGATATTCAGCCAGGGGTATTCGTCCCGCACGGCCTTGGCCCAGGCGGCCATGGGCTCTTTCTCATTGTAGTACCAGGTGTCCACCCGGAAACCGTCCAGGCCGGAGAACTCGACCCACCAGACGGCCCACTGCTGGAAGTATTTCAGCACAAAGGGATTCCCGAGGTTCATGTCCGGCATGGACGGGACAAACCAGCCCGCTTCCATGACGGTTCTGTCGGCCTGGGAAGCGTTCGGGTCCATGGCGATGGACATCTGGTGATTGGTGTTCACGTAGGGGGCGTTCATGTGCACCCAGTCCGGGAACGGGAGGTCCTGCATCCACCAGTGTTCGGTGCTGCAATGGTTGGTGACCACGTCCATCACAATCTTGAGCCCTTTGCGGTGCGCCTGCTGCACGTATTCGCGGTACAGGCCGTTGCTGCCGAAGCGGGGGTCGATGTGGTAGTAGTCGGTGCAGGCGTAGCCGTGGTAGGAGCCCCGGGAGGCGTTGTCCTCCAGCAGCGGGGTGCACCAGATGGCCGTGGCGCCCAGGTCACGGATGTAGTCCAGGTGATCGATGATTCCGCGAAGGTCTCCGCCGTGGCGGGCGCCGGGGTTCTTCCGGTTGGGTTTTTCCACCGTGACATCCGTGCTGTCAATGGACGGGTCGCCGTCCGAGAAACGGTCCGGGACGATGAGGTACAGAAGGTCGGCCGATGAGAAGCTGCGGCGGCGTTCCCGGCTCCGCTCAGCGAAGGTGTAAGGCATGCGGAACTCGGTTTTTCCTTTGCGGAAAACCAGTTCGCAGGTGCCTGGGCGGGTGTTTTTCCCGACGGCGATGTCCACGAAGAGGTAATTGGGACTCTCCGCCTTGTGGACGGCGGTTACCTTCACACCATTCAGCCCTTCGGCCGTGACGTCGAAGGCGCCGATACCGGGGCCCTGCACCATGAGCTGGAGCGGGGTGTTCATGCCCACCCACCAGGACAGGGGTTCGATGTGGCGGACGGGTTCCTCGGCGGCGGCGGAAAGTGAAAGGGCCAGGGCGGCGGACATCATGAGTCTTCGCATGGCTTAGAGTTTAATGCTTACCTTTGCGGCCTTCCCGGCGGCATGTTCGGGGAGACGGACCACAGCCTCGCGGACTGCGGCGTCGAAACTGCATTCCAGGGCGGCTCCGTCCAGCGTGGCCGAAGGACAGCGGTCCACGCCGCCCAGCACCAGCGTCAGCACGCGGGTGTCGGCCATTCCTTTATAGGACCCTTCACGGGGGCCGATTTCCACGGTCAGCGTGCTTCCCGTGGCGTTTTTGCTGATACGGGTGGTGGCAAAGTCGGTGGGATAGGCCTGGGACTCGCCGTCGTCTTCATAGTGGACGCAGGTGCTGCGGCCCTTGCCGGGGGCGATGTAGATGCGCCAGGCATTGGTGGCCTCCTGCAGGTTCTGGATGCCTTCGTGCGCCAGCGGGATGATGGCGCCCGCCTTCACGAACCAGGCATTCTCCGAAATGGTGTAACGGAGTTTCTGCACCGTTCCGCCGGGCAGCATCTTGTGGTGGGCCATGTCGTACCACTGGGTGCCGGCAGGGAGCCATACATCGCGGCGGGAGGTACCGTCGGCCCCCATGGGTTCGCAGATGGTGGCGGCGAGGATCCGGTCGCCGAAGAAGTATTCCTGTTTCCAGGTGTAAGCCTCGGAGACATCCGGATACTCATAGTAGAGCGGACGGCACAGGGAAATGCCCGTTTCATAGGCTTCGCGGGCCATGTCGTAGATGTACGGCGTCAGGGCATAGCGGAGTTCGAGGGCGTCTTTCATGTACTCGTAGTGGTCAGGGAACATCCAGATGCGGCGCTCGAACAGGGCGCTGCGGGTGCTGTGGGTCTTGAAAATGGGCGAGAACACGCCGTACTGGAGCCAGCGGGTGAACAGCTCCGGGTCGGTGGCTTCTTCCTTGGGCTGCCAGTGGCCGCCCAGGTCGTGGCCCCAGTAGCCGTACAGGACATTGGAGGCCGTGGCAGTGAATTCCGGCAGGTAGCCCAGCACTTCCCATTTGATCTGGGTGTCGCCGGAGAAGCCCAGCTGATAGCGATGGCTGCCCAGGCCGCCCCAGCGGTGGTAAATCATGGGACGGGGGGACTCGTCGGCCTTCAGGCCCTTGGCCATGCGCACTTTGTCGTTGAAGAAGATATGGTTGATCCAGAAAGTGTTGCTCAGGCCTTTCACGTATCGGCTTTCCTTGTACTGCTGCCAGTCCAGCCACCAGAAATCCACGCCCTGCTTCTCCAGCGGGTGGATGATGGAGTTGAAGTAAGCGTCGGCCCAGGCCTGCTGGTCCATGCGGTAAGGGACGGAGGCGTGGTAGCCGGGTTTGGCCGGGCCGCCGTAAATCTCTTCGCCGCCTTTGTAGACATACCCTTCGGGGCCGTCGTAGTCCGTGGTGCGGGAGAGATAGTCCTTCACGAAGGCCGGATACACCTTCTCACGCGGGATGATGCCCACGGCGGGATGCAGGTTCAGGGACGTCTTTAGGTGGAGGCTGTGCACCTCGCCCAGGAAGCCTTCCGGGTCTGCGATCAGGTCCTGGTTCCAGGTGTAGCCGGTCCAGCCGATGCCTTCGCCGTGATCGTCGCGGCAGCCGCGGCGGGCGGCGCCTTCCCACACCTCATGCCATTCCATATCGATGACCATCACATCGATGGGAAGCTGGCGCTTACGGAACTCGTAGCCCAGGGCGAGGAACTCGTCGTCCGTGTAAGGCCAGTACTTGCTCCACCAGTAACCGAAGACAAACTTCGGGGGCAGAGGGATGCGGCCGGCAACTTTGGCATAATCGGCCAAAGCGGCCTTGTAGTCGTGTCCGTAGGCGAAAAGATAGAGGTCCTTTACATTTTCTGACGGGCGCTCCGCCACCCAGGAGCCCCAGTCGGAGTCGTCCTTGACAAACAGATGACGCGTGCTCTCGTCCACGATGGCCCAGCCGTCGCGCGACAGGATACCGGGTTCCATCGGGTCCGTATAATTGATATGCTCCGGTCCCGAGCATCCGTCCAGCGTGCGGGCCGTACCCATCAGATTGGCCGATGCGTCGGCCCCAGGGGTCCAGGTGACCGTTTTCCCGTTCAGGCGGAAACTGGCGCTGAGGTTGCCGGGCGTGAATTCGCCTCCCTTGTACACCAGCGTAAGGGCCTTGGTCTTGATGGTGACGCCGCTGCCGCTGTGCTTGACCGTGAACTGGGGCACCGGAAGATTGCGGTTCACGATAGCCAGTGTGGCATTGTCCTCAAATACGCCCTCCGGGCTCCACTCCATGCGGATGAGCCGGTCGGTCAGGACGGTGAAACGGGCCTGTCCGGCCTTCACTACCGCCGCCGGATTGGCCACGGGATTGTCTTCTGCAAATGCCAGGACGCCCGAAAGCGCCATCCATCCGGCAAGAACCATGATCAGTCTTTTCATATCATTTGTGTTAGAGAACACAAAAATACAAAAAAATGCCGCACGTGCAAAAAGGAGTGAGGTTCCACTTGGCGCAGGTGCCAACCTAAAATGGCGCAGGTTGTCTCCGCTCTTGGCGCAGGCCCCAGCCCAAATGGCGCAGGTTGTCCCCGCTCTTGGCGCAGGCCCCAGCCTGAATGGCGCAGGTGCGTTTTTATGGCCAGGGCCTGCGCCGCAAAATGCCATTCTACGCTCTCCAATGGCGCAGGCTCCCCACCCAAAATCGCACCTGCGCCAAATCTGCAGACACCTGCACCAAATAACCAAACACCTGCGCTACACTCTGTATACACTACTCCTGCACATACACCGTATGTACACAAA
>OCTW011593167.1_pt1 | contig 42813 bp, 34 predicted proteins | sample 1539671 | NCBI WGS metagenome assembly OCTW01 (sample SAMN02144230, study PRJEB22623) | gut metagenome | biome: sheep rumen | host: Ovis aries | place: New Zealand
AATTTTTAAGCTCTGAAACGGCTTTGTTCATATAAAAAGTGACAAAATGTAAGTTCGAAAAACTTGATTTTACATTTTGATACACCCTCCTATTTTATAAATTTATTTCCATCTCTGGCAAGCCTAACAATTTCCTATAAAGGGCGATATAAGCTTTTATATGACGTTCATAAGAGTAGGTGTTGGCATATTCTTTTTCTGCCTCTGCACGGCTTGAATCCGCGTAAAATTCAGAGATCTTTTCGCGAACCAATGTCGCCATATATTCTGGTTCAAGCTCTTTCCATATGTAGGCGTGAGTGGAGCAGATTTCTGGAAGAGAAGAAAAAGGCGATGAAAAGACAGTTTTTTTGAAATGCATAGCTTCAATGATTGGCAGACCAAATCCTTCCAGACGGCTTGGAAACATCAAAGCTTCCATGTTGGCATAAAGCCAATTTTTCTCTTCGTCTGAAATTATACCAGTGATTGTGACGTTGTCAATTTTCTCACTTTTTATCCTGTCTTTAAGCTTTTGTGAATATTCTCCTGTCGTGCTTCCGCATACATAAAGTTCATATTCTGGCAGGTATTTCATCATATCCAAAAGAACATGGATGTTTTTTTTCTCTCTGACAGCTCCTACTGCACACAGGAATTTTCTGTTTGGTTTTATGAAAGAAGGTTTTGTCCTGTTGTCGTTGCTAGTATCACGCACACCGTTCAAGATCACATCAAAAGGTTTTTCTTCCTTCATTTTGCAGTTTTTGAGCACCTCATTCTTAGCAAAGTTGGAGATGGCAACCAAATGATGTGCATTATTGATTTTATCACAAACAGCATTCAGATATTTTTGAGCTTTTTTCTTATTTTTCTCGTAAAGGAAGTTGAGGTCGTGTATTGTCAGAATACGTTTTGTGGATTTATTGCGTGGACACTCACGATATAGCTGGTGAACGGAATGCCAAAGATCGAAATGACGAGAAATAAGAAAAGGAAACACTTTATAAATGGATCTGTGTTTTAGATACCCCACTTTTTCTCCATAAGTATTCATTTGTTTGTCTCTGACAAGAAAATTGAAGTGCATATCGGGTATGTCAATTTTAGAAAAAATGTTGGCATACATTCTTTCAATTTCTCCAAAACCTGAATGCTCATCAAGATCCATAAGATCAATAAGTATCTCCTTTTTCATTTCCTATCCTATTTTATATATTTTCCCCAAAATGGTCTATGTTTATCTAATGTCCATGCATGGGTTCCAAAAGGAAGTTTGTTTCCTATTATATCCATACATTTTTGTGGAGAACATTCAATACTGAAGAGTAATGCTGTTTTCCAATCTGGAGTTTTTAGCCTGTCGTCATCTTTAAGCTCAAAAGAAAGCCAAAGATCTTCTGGATAAAAGTCCTTTTCATCGGACAAATCATCCTCAATCTGTTGTTTATATTTTTTTGTGATGTGTTGGAATTTGCTCACATTTCTTAGACAGAGACCTCCATTCCCCACCTGGAACCATTGGCTGTGATGAGGATTTGTACCTTTATAACGACGAAGAAAGAAATTTAATCTGCACCATAGTCGTCTTAAAGGGGTCCAATATTTATCTTTATCGGGCACAAACGGGGCACCGACGTAGTCGAATCCTGAATTTGCCCATTTACAAAGCTCGTCGCAAAAAATGTATGTGTCTAATTGATTTATCAGGATGTATTTGTAGCTTGAGAAAGTATCGTAAAAAGAGCAAGATAGTACAAGCTTGTTGTAGGATCTTAAACTCTTGAAATAGGAACTTTCCATTGGATGTTTGATTATGAGAGGATATTCTCTACACACATCGGTCATGTCAAGAGTTTCGGGATATATAGCAATTATGTCGTACCCAATCATCACTTTAAAAAGTTGATTTAAGCAAGTCCTGTCATCTGGTGAAAGAGGCAGTTTGTAAATTGGTACGATAATAGCTATTTCACTTTTCTTTATTGTCATGATGATGTTTGTATAGAGTTTCAATCTTCATGTTTCTAAATAATGCATAGCCTCTCATGTCATTGAATGTTTTTTCATTTTTTAGTTCTGTCTGTAAAAACACTCTATTAGGTGTTGCTTTGGTATGCCTTATTTCTATCTGATTTGTTTTTAAATTGATGATTTCCGTATGTGCGGGTACTATTATTAATGAGTCTGATTTCCATACGTTTCTATCATCCAAATCAAGTGCCTTTTCGCAATTTGTTTTGTTTGTGGAAAGTTGTTGGGCGATCATAGAGATTTTTTCTGCACTGAAATCTTCAGAGATAAAGTAGTCGGTACTAAAAATGAGGGTGTCAGTGGTATTTGTATAAGCATAATCTCTGATGTCAAGAGCTAAATCTTTTAATGTATATACCGTGCCACTTTCTCCCTTGCAAATGATCATATCGATATCCTTGTCTGTTATATTATTCTTTTTTAGTCCCTTTTTTGTGAATTTTCTATTGCTGTAATCTGTTGTTTCGATTTTTCCTTTTGAGGAATATTTTTTTACAGATTTATATGAATCAGAAGCTATTATCCCTGTGAATACAATTGCAATAATGGAAGGTGCCGCAAATGTGAATTTCGGCAAATCAAAATGCATGTCTGTTTTGCCAGAGTGACAAAATGTAAACCAAGCAATGAGTAATGGTATAGCAAAGCCATAGCAGAAGGGTATTTCAAAAGTCATAGACACCACAAGTAGAATAAACAAGGATGCAAATAACATTGATTTGTATTTCTTGACTAATATGCCTACCCCGACTAAGAACAATACAACAAATATTACACCGATATAACCAAGTGTGAAGAAAGCCTCCATAAATTGATTATGTGTGGAGTAATGATTGTCTAATGCAAACCAACATCCTGTTTTTTGGAATAAATCGGCGTAAACATTATCTACGGCTGAATATCCATAACCTAAGAAAGGAACATCTTTAAGCCCCGTATAAAGAGCTTTCCATATATGGAATCTAGGATCATCTGCGTCTCCACTTTCTGCAATCTTTATTACGGTCTCTCCTAATCGGGTAGGGAAAACTATAAAAGTGATAATAAGAATGACAAATATGATTAATAGAGAAAGTCCAAGTTTCTTATTTTTATTTATCTGACAAGTGAAAAATAAAAGAACAGAAATAAAAATAGCTAAAGTGACGATTCGAGAATTGTCAATCGCCAAAAGAAATAAAGCAAGAACAGAATGTGTAATATAAAATAATTTTTCCCAAAAGGAAGTTTTTGAATCAAAAAGGAACTTATAAGATACAAATAGGGAAACAGCAATAATGAATCCTAAATATATATGATGATATGTCACAGATTCAATATGTCTCATTATCTCCAAGCGAGAGCATAAAAAATATCTTATGTCACCATTTAATGCTGTTTCTGTCAGATCTGTAAGTGCATAAATGATTAAGGCAGTACATCCGCAAACAAATGATTTCATCATCAATGTGATGGGAAGTCTTTTGCTGGAAAAAATGTAAATGCCAGGTATAATTAATAGAGGTGATAACCAATTAATTGCCATTTTGTAGGTGTGTTCAGGGTCAAGACTCCAAAATGTACTTAATAGAGCCCATCCACCAAAACAACCAAGTGAAAAAATGGCGATAGAATCCTTAAAATTGATAGAAATGGGATCTTCTTTTCCTCGTAATGAATAATAAATCTTAAATATCAGAACGGCAAAAAACCAATGTGCAATCCATGGGGTAAATATGAATTGAAATGGTATGGCAAAAGCGAAAATGACAGATGATATACAAAAAAGAAAATCAATTACTTGATCAAATTTTCCGTATTTTGTATTGTCTTTCAATATGTCAATGTTAATTTTCATTCTTTTTAATCAACTCTTAAATCTCTCAATAAAAAGTCTCTTACAAGTGTAAATTTTGCCATGCTGTCAGTTGGAACTGGCTCAACTGATGGACTTACCAATTTTAATGGGTCTATTGGTCGACCATTCTTGTAAACTCTAAAATCAAGATGTGGCCCTGTTGCTGTACCTGTGCTGCCAACATATCCGATTAAGTCGCTCTGTTTAACATTGCTGCCTTGTGAAATACCTTTAGCAAAACCATTAAGGTGCATGTAGACGGTGCTGTAAATCGAATTATGTTGGATTCTGATGTAATTGCCACCGCCTTTTTTGTCCCAACCTTTAGCCACAACTTTCCCGTCGCCGATGCTCATTACGGGAGTCCCTTTAGGTGCTGCGTAATCGACTCCGTGGTGTGGTCGTCGAATTTTAAGTACAGGATGGAATCGAGAGTGTGTGAATTTTGAGCTGATGCGAGAATACTTTAATGGAGCTTTTAGAAAAGCTTTACGTAGGCTGTTACCGTCATTGTCGAAGTATTCTGTCTTCCCGTTAATATCAAATGGGATAGCATGATATTCTCGATTGTCATGAAAGAACATAGCGCATTTAATAGAGTCGATGCCGACGAAAGTGGAATCCACCCAACGTTCTGTATATTTAGCTTTGAACATATCTCCTTTCTGAAGTCCGAAAAAATCGATATTCCATGCATATATGTCAGATAATTTCATCGCTAATTCCCATTGTAGCCCTTGTCCTACCACTGCATTCCAAAGAGATGTCTCAATAACACCTTCTGCTATTCTTTCTCTCTCTACTACTTTGTGTCTGTTTTTTACAGATGTGATGTTGTTCCCGTTAATTGATAATACAAAATACTCAACAGGACTTATTTCATAGATCAAGTGTCGCAATGTGTGTAGGGAGTCTTGCTCTGTGATAACGCAATAATTGTTTCCTGCCCGTAATTTTTTAATGTCAAACACTTCGCTTATTGCAGAATCACATTTTGCTATGTTTTTTTTGTTTATATTGTATCGAGTCAGTATGTCTGATAGATTCTCGCCATGTTTGAGTGAATATCTATCGTGATCCAAAGTATCGACATCTATGCCGTAGATTATTTGATGAATGCGTTTTGCGTTTTTGATGGTGTCTGTTATAGATGATATATCTGCATTTTTGTCTTCAATTGTTGGATTGCTATTTGTGCAAGACATTATTGGGAGAAGCAAGGAGAAAATAGTTAAAGCGGCAATCCTTGAAACGGTCAATTTTGTGTGTATGCGAAAAAGCACCGATAATAGAGCGTGAACTACGCCTATAATCGTGTCAATTGTTTTGTAGAAGTCTGTTTTCTCAGTTGCCATTTCCGCGTAAAAGAACCCAATTTTAAAAACTTAACAAAAGTAGTACTTTTATTCCAAAAAATGGTGATTTTTGGAAGTTTTCTATAAAAGTGTTTCCAATTTCTTTGACAATTTTTCTGCAGAAAAATCCATGTTGTACTTTTTTGAATGCTCTATCAGTGTATTTTTGTCGTTTTCATCGTACTTTTTTGATAGCGCGAAAGATATTTTTTCTGCGATGTCTGTCGTATCTGTTGGATTGAAGTAGACGGCATTGTCTCCAAGAACCTCATGGAATATTTCTATATCACTTACCGCTACAGGACATCCATATTGCATGGCTTCAAGAGCAGGTATGCCGAATCCTTCATAAAGTGAAGTGCAGACATAAAGAGATGCATTTCTATATAGGGCTTCTAATCGTTCGTCTGAAACTCTTCCAAGAAATTTTATTCTCTCTTCTGTGTTGTGAATTTTTGTCTCTCCATAAATCTTTGCTGCTCCTCCCACTACTATTAGCTTTACTCCATCATTTGGGCGTTTTTTGTATGCTTCCACTAATGTTTCAAAATTCTTGCGTGGATCCATACTCGATACGGCTATTACATACTTGCCATCAATGCCTGCTTCAGTATCTGTGTGTGGACGTGATTTCGGAGCTGGTGAAAAAATGAATATTTTATCCGGTGAAATGGAGAATTCTTTGATTATCTCTTTTTTAGAAAATTCACTCACGGTAAGTACTAGTCTTGCTTGGCGAGTGAGTATTGGGAGCAACAAACTATAGCATGTGCGGTAGCTGAAACTGAACCATTCTTTGTTTACACTATATGCAATGTCATGTACAGTCACTATCTGGTTCTTGTAGCCTACCACTCCAAGTCCAAATAGGTTGATGAACAGTGGACTGCCAATTTTTTTCAGATGTCGACGTAAAGTGGTCTGTTCCCAAATGTGTCCTTTATGACCAGCTAGTTTTACGACTTCAAAATCTGGATTATATCCTTCTTCTATATTTACGTCTGGCATAAAGCACACGACATGCCATCCTAATTTATGTAAGGATTGGCACATCTCGTAAGACACAACCTGAACTCCAGTCGCCTTTTGAGCTAAAAAAAGTCCGTTTATATATAGAGTCTTATTATTCATATTCCGAAATCAAATTTCTGCGGCACGAGTATTTTTCTGCCAACTCTTTTTTGCCACATAATGTATATGTAAATTCTCCGATCAAAAGGAAGAACTTTGTCAAAATATTTGCTACTCTGAAATGCCATTTTGGCATTGTCTTAAGAAAATATTTTTTTCTGCTTTGTATAATATATTTCTCTCTTCTTGAGTTCAGACTAATGCTTGTCCCCTCCAGATGTTGTATTATTGCTGAGGGTTCATTGACAATCCTCAATCCTGTTTTCTTGATCCTGTTGCAGAGATCTTGGTCTTCGTAATACATAAAAAAGGATTCGTCAAATCCTCCAATTTTTTCAAAGGTCTCTCGTCTCATCATCATCGCTGCTCCACATGTATAAGCCACTTCTATCTGTTTGCCGCTGTGGTTGAATTCAAAGTTGTTGCCATAAAGTGCTTTATATGGCAATCCGAACAATGAGAAATTGAGTTCGGTTATGATTCCGTCGCCAGCTCTTCTGAAAGAGTGAGTAGGGGTTGATTCTGCATTAATGAGATTTGGCCCCATCACACCTATTGCTTTGTCGGCTTTGAGGCAGTCAAGCAGAATTTTGATGGAATTGTCGTGGCATATTGTGTCGGGATTCAACAGAAAAATATATTCACCTGTACTTTCCTTTACCCCAGCGTTGTTGGCCTTGCCAAATCCATAGTTGTCGTCTAGTCTTACTACTTTGACAGCTTCATCGTCAATTAGTGTTTGTAGATTTGTGTCGTTTTGGGAGTTGTTGTCGGCAACGATTATTTCATAGTCGATACCTTTTGTGTGACGACGCACACTCTCTACCGACTTCATCACTTGGTCGGCAGTGTTATAGTTAACATATATTATGGACAACTCCTTTTGCATCTTTATATGTTTGTCGGTGTTCCCTATTATACCACAAAATTAGTTTTTCAAATTCGAATATCCAACTATTGACCTATAATCATACTCACACCGCTGTATGCCAAAAAGATATAAATAGCTTTGAGCAGTAGTCCGTTATTCATTTTGTTGTAGATGTGAGCTCCTATCCACATGCCTGTCAGACAGCCAGCTATGGCAATAAGATAGCATTTGCCAACTTGTGCGGTGATTATTCCTTCTCCTGCACGCAGTATGGTCATCCATAGATTGCCTAGAAAAAAAAAACACTGTGTCTGTGCCATATATTCTTCTTTCGTCTTTTGTGTTGAGAGGTAATAATAGACGACGGGAGGCCCCTGCATTGAGAATAATCCTCCCATCAATCCGCTCAGACTCCCCAAACTGATGGTGTTAAACCAGTTGGGTTTGATCTTAATGCCGTCTTTTTTGAAAAAGGTAAAATAGATCGACAATAGAATCAGTGTGATTCCCAAAATTATTTTTAGCCATGATGCGTCTGTTCCAAACATCACGTATGAGAAGAATGTGCTTGTGGGTATAAATACAATCAGTAGGGGCCAAATGAAACGCCAATCAAGTGATTTACGAAGATCCCAGACAGTTATCAGGCTTAATGTCGCTGCCATCATTGAAGATAGCGAGACAATGCTTTTGTAGTCTCCTCCCATCACACCAAGCAAAAAAAGCAATGGTATAAGAAAGATTCCGAATCCAAATCCTACAGTACGTTGCACAAATCCAGCACCGCATGCACATACTATCAAAAGAACGTATTCCACTGTGTGTTGTATGCTCTATTGGGTCAAAATATAAAATCTGAAAAGACGCTGAAATCGCCGTCTTTCCTATTATATTTAGTTTTGATTATTAACTATTTTGTGGAAACACTAGTTTGTATCCTTTTCCGTGGACGTTGATAATCTCAACCTCAGGATCATCTTTCAAACGTTTTCTCAACTTTGTGATGTAGACATCCATACTTCTTGCGTTGAAATAGCTGTCTTCCTCCCAGATAGTCTTCAATGCCATGTTGCGCTCAAGAATTTCATTTGAGTTTGCGCAAAGAAGAGCGAGCAAATCACTTTCTTTTGTAGTCAACTTATCTTCAATGCCATTTATTGTAAGAGTCTGTTTGTTGGTGTCGAAAATGAATTTTCCAAATTTGTATGTCGCGTCTTCTGTAGGACGTTTTGCACCAGCACGACGCAATACAGCCTCAATACGAAGAAGTAGCTCTTCCATGCTGAATGGCTTTGTAATGTAGTCGTCGGCACCGATATGGAATCCTTCCAAGATATCTTCTTTCAGTGTCTTTGCTGTAAGGAAGATGATGGGCACAGTCGTATTTGTGGCTCTGATTTCTTTTGCTAATGTGAATCCGTCCTTGATTGGCATCATCACATCAAGTACGCAGATGTCGAAATATTGTTCTGAGAATGCCTGGTAGCCGGCTGCACCGTCTTTCTTCAAAACCACCTCATAACCCTTTGCTTCCAAATATTCGCAAAGAAGCAAACCAAGATTTTCGTCATCTTCACATAGAAGAATTCTTGTGCTGTTTTTCTTGTCGCTCATAATCGTAATATATTACGTTAATACTCTTTATTTTGTTTTTCTTCGATCTTCGGTATGCGGATTGTGAATGTCGTCCCTTCTCCGAATATGCTGTCGCATGTTATCGTTCCTTTGTGGTCGGTAACAACTTTTTTCACATAAGCTAAACCAAGACCGAATCCTTTTACATTATGTACGTTTCCTGTAGAGACACGGAAGAACTTGTCAAATATTTTTTCCTTGTCTTCTGGCTTTATTCCTATTCCGTTATCTTTCACTGTGATGATGACATGGGTCTCATCATCCGCAGTGTTTACCTCAAGATGCGGGATAGCTTCTGTATATTTAAGGGCATTGTCCATTAGATTGTAGATGATGTTTGTGAAATGCACTTCATCTGCCAATACAAACGGATAATTAGCATCTAATGTTGTGTCGATGTCTCCTCCTTTATCCTTGACTTTAATCATAAAGTTGGACGTCACTTTTAGAATCAACTCGTTGACATCTATTTCTTTAAGTTTAAGCGCGGAACTTTCTTTCTCCAGAATTGACATCTGCAAAACTTTCTCGATTTGCTGTGTAAGACGTTGTGTCTCATCGCTAATCGTTTTGCTGAGGTGAGCCAACATGCGTGGCGTTTTCGGAATGCTCTCGTCGCTTAACATTTGTGATGCTAAGGAGATTGATGAAACAGGAGTTTTTAGCTCATGTGTCATGTTGTTCATGAAATCGGTTCGCATCTGTGTCAGTCTTTTTTCCCTTGAAATCATCATAAGTGAGGAAATGAAGATAAGCAAAAGAAGAAAGAAGATGACAGTAGTCGGTAGCACAAGCCTTATTGTGTTGTATACATATTTGTTTTTTGTCGGGAAGTACACCTTCATATAGTTGCCCGTGGGATATGGATCGTTCACAAACAGAGCCTGGGTGTATGTGTTTTCCACATTTTCTCCGTTGAATCCTAAGGAACTGTACACTTCGACACCGTCACTTGAATATACTGCCACGTAGTGTGGCAAATCCAGTCCACGTTGTTGCATCTCTTTGTCCAACAATTCTGTCAGGTGGTTGAAGTCGATACGCTCTGATATATGGCGTGAATAGTTTTCTCCCAACAGACGAAGCAATACGTTGTCAAGAAACTGACGCTCGTGGTTGAACCTGTCGCGCAGCTTCTTCTGAAGAAGATGTGATGTCCCTTGCAAAGTGTTTTTGCCACTGGTTGTCTGAAGGTACACTTTGGGCTTTATGCGTACACAGCTTTTATCATTGTCTGCGTTAAACTCAGTGAATTTAAAGATCGCTTGCAACTTTTTATGATCGTCAGAAAAAAAAGTTATTTGGCTGGTGTCTCGTTCTTGCAATTCTGATTCGATGTTTTCAGCCAAGAATCGCATCGTCTCCTCTTCCTCAAGAATTTGTGTGATACTGAAAAGACACATGCGGACATTCTCGTTGAATTGGTCTTCTCTCATGTTTGCCGTCATTTTGATGTACGACGACTGGAGCACAAGTAAGCCTACAAACGCGATTACCATGATGCCTGTCAAACACACTATTCCGAGACTTTTTCTCATCTGTCTAAAAAGTTTTAATCAAAAGTAACGTTTTAAATTTAACATTTCGATATATTTAACAAACTTTAATAGCATTCAAAAGTTAAAAAAGCTTATTTTTGTATTAAATTTTGAGTTTTAGGGGACAATATGGGTATTCCAACTATTATAACGGATTTGGCACTCATAATGATTGTGGCGAGCATTTCAACTGTTATCTTTAAATGGTTGAAGCAGCCTATCATTCTTGGCTATATAGTTGCAGGTTTTTTGGTCAGCAAACAATTTGTTTTTGCTCCAGATATCATTGGTGACGCTGATGTGGAGGTATGGGCAAAAATTGGAGTCGTATTTTTATTGTTTGCCCTTGGATTGGAATTCAGTTTTCGTAAGGTTGCCAAAGTAGGTAGAAGTGCGTTGTCGGCATCTGCCATAATTATTCCTGGTATGATATTGGTCGGCTTGGCTGTCGGAAAAATGTTGGGATGGAGTATGTCCAACAGCGCTATGCTTGGATGTATGATATGTATGAGCTCCACTACCATTATCCTTAAGGCTCTCGACGACTTAGACCTTCGAAGTCATCGTTTCGCGAGCGTGGTGCTTGGTGTCTTGATTTTTGAGGATTTGGCAGCTATCGTGATAATGGTGTTGCTCCCAACGATTGCTGCGGGACAGGCATTTGAGGGAACGGAATTCCTTTTTGCAATATTACGTTTGGTATTTTTCCTTATTATTTGGCTGGTAATCGGAATCTTTTTCATTCCGTCTATGTTGAAACGAGCAAAAAAATTTCTAAATGATGAGACTCTTCTTATTGTTTCGACGGGATTATGCCTTGGCATGGTTTATTTTGCGTCTGCAGTCGGGTTCAGTGAGGAGTTTGGAGCATTTGTTATGGGTTCGATACTTGCGGAGACAATAGAAGCAGAAAGAATCACTAAGGTGATGACTCCGATTAAGGATTTCTTTGGGGCTGTGTTCTTTGTGTCGGTTGGTATGATGATAGACCCGTCGATACTTGTGGAATATTGGAAAGAGATCTTAGCTATTTCTTTGGCGGTGATAATTGGTCAGGTCTGCTTAGGAACGTCGGGAGTCCTTTTTTCTGGAGCGACGCTTAGAACAGCCATACAATGTGGATTCAGCCTTACTCAGGTTGGTGAGTTCGCGTTTATTGTCGCCTTGCTCGGTACACAGTTGAAACTTTGTGATGAGTTTCTTTATCCGATCATAGTGGCGGTGTCAGTGGTGACAATTTTCATCACTCCGTTTATGATGAAGTCGGCAATTCCTGTAGTGGAATGGCTGAATGTCAAATTGCCTGAGAAATTCAGGACCATGATAGAGCGTACCCAGACGAAGAAGGAGGTTGAGGGAGTGATGGGAGTTTGGAAGAATTTCCTTACTCAGATTCTTGAGATTGTCGGAATATATGGATCTGTGAGCATAGCAATTGTACTAGTCTTTGTGACTTACATTTTCCCTAAAATTTTCCAAGTGAGCGGAGGATTTTGGATCAATATGGTGATGACGGTGGTTAGTGTGCTGCTTGTGTCGCCTTTTGTGCGTGCGATAATAGCGAAAAAGAATCATTCTGCCGAATATAAATATTTGTTTTCCGTCAATCGTAGCAACTGGGCTCCGTTGGTGGGGTTGACGTTGCTTAGAGTAATTGTCGGTGTTGCGATAATTGCATCGTTGATCTGTTACGGTGTGTTGCGTGAACATCCGTGGATTTCTACATTCTTGGCAATGGGTGTGGTTTTTTTGATATTCCGTTCGAGAATGGTAAAATATTGGTCAATCAAGATTGAGCGAAAGTTCTTCTACAACCTCAACATTCGTGAGATTGAGATGCGCAAGAATATGGAGGAGAAAAGTTCTGTTTTTGAAAGTGCGGTTCTTTCGAAGAGTCTTTCTACCCATGACCTTCATTTGGCTGATTTTGTTGTGGATGCGAATGCTGAATGTTGCGACAAGACATTGATTGAACTTAATCTTCGACAGGTTTGTGGTGTGCATGTCGTCTCTATCATACGTGGTGAACGGAGAATAAATATCCCCGGAGGAAAGGAGAAAATTCTTCCTTTCGACAAGGTTCTTGTGCTTGGAACGGATGATCAGCTGACTGCTGTAGGCAAGCTGTTTGGGAAGCCTGAGTTCGACACTCCTATGCAGAAAAAGGAGGTTAGTGTGGAGCAGCTGATAATTGAAAAGGGCTCTGTGTTGGAAGGGAAAAGCATATTGGAGTCTGGAATCAGGGACAATTCGAAATGTTTGGTCGTAGGAATAGAACATGAAGGAGAGACAACGATGTCGCCTAGCATTCACACGAGATTCTGTGTAGGTGATATCGTCTGGATTGTGGGTGAGAAAGACAAGATTCAAAACTTAATACAGAGTTCGCTAACATCTATAGATTTCAAGTAACATGAAAGAACATTTGCCTTTATTACACCATATGCTCGACGGAGTTGTTGAAGTCGGAACAGATGAAGCCGGACGTGGACCGTTGGCTGGACCAGTGTATGCGGCGGCTGTGATTCTTCCTCCTGATTTCCAACTGGATGAACTCAACGATTCTAAACAACTTACAGAGAAGCAACGCTATAAGCTTCGCCCGATTATCGAGGAAAAGGCTGTTGCGTGGGCTTTGGGAATCTGCACGCCGGAAGAGATAGACAAGTATAATATCCTTCAATGCTCAATAATGTCGATGCATCGTGCAATAGAAGCACTTGGAATAGAGCCACAGCATATTATTGTCGACGGTAATAAATTCCGTCCATACAAAAAGATCCCGTATCATACAGTGGTAGGTGGGGATGGTAAGTATTTGTCTATCGCAGCGGCGTCGATTCTGGCGAAAACCTATCGTGATGATTATATGATGAAGATTGCGGAAGAGTATCCAATGTATGGATGGGCAAAAAATAAAGGTTATCCGACCAAAGCTCACCGTGAGGCGATTGCTCAGTTTGGCCCGTCGCCATACCACAGGAAATCCTTCACTTTGCTTCCATGCCAGCAACCAATTGATTTTGGAGAATAAAAGCATGCTTACACCAGTTGTAGATCTTGTCTACATTATCGGACTACATCTTTTAATCTAAATGTAACTGGCAACATGAAATAAGAATTCACGGATTTGCCATTGATTTTTGCAGGTTCCCATCTGCCCAATTTCGTTACTGCTTGTAGTGCGGCTTGTTCAAAAACTGAATCTGAAGAACGAACAACACTGTAACAACATGTTGAACCGTCTTTTTTCACAACGAATTTGATGATCACTCGTCCTTCAATCATTTCCTCTTTTGCTTTTTGGGGATATACGAGATTGTTTTTAATATCATGAACGACCGCCTCTTTTCCTCCAATGTATTCAGCCATCTTTTCTACTTTAGTATAAATAGTAGCAGTGTCTTTTTTTACCTCAATAATAGCAGTGTCTTTTTTTACCTCTACCTCAGTTTCCGTATCCTGGTTTGGCTGATAATCCTGCCAGTCTTTGTATATAACGTATGGATTTTTATTGGCAAGAAGTGTTGAATCATTACAATAGACGGTTATTCTGGCATTATTGAATCGATGGAATTCATGAGAGTCAAAATCCGCTTCACGAATGGTGTCTTGGGTTAGATAGCCTGTAGAATCTATTAATTTGTTATTCTCAAGGAAATTATCCACCTGACACATACACAGGCGAGCGTTTGTTTTGTTAGGTGACAGGGGTGGCACAAAAATTATAAGCTCTGAGAATATTAGTCCTACCCACCAAAGAATAGTGTTATTATCTTTTTTCTTAAACAGAAGGAATAAGACGACGGCAATCATAAATATTCCAATGTAGAAATATAGCCATGATTGATTAAGGTATTTCCATCCATCTTCGTAGGAACATGTCAGCATTGATTTGAGAAGTATCCAATATATGATGATGGGAACAATAATGATGTATTTGATATTGTCAAAGAACTTGTCAAAAAAGTGAATACCAGTCACATCATGCCCTTTTCTGGCAATAAACACCAATATGAAATAAACTATCATTAAGATTAGTGGAGTGTCGCTGTTAATCTCACAGCCAGACAATATTGCGATAGCCGAAAGATATACACAAATTGTGCACAGAACGGTTAGGGGAGAGAGTATTAAGTTAATAAGAATGTAGAAAAAAGTCGATGAAAATGGTCTTTTTTCTCCTGGTATTAGTTGACGGAAGAAAAATATTACAGGTATACCGACAATGAACAGAAAGAGAGTTATCAATCCTAATACCTTTGCAAAAGCATGGCAACCGCTGGTGTATAATGGTGAGACGATCAGTATTAGTGATGGTGAAATTATTAGAATGGCTATCTGAATATCTCCCAAAATACTTAAGAAATGTTTGGCAAATGATTTGCGGTCTTTTAGATTCTTTGCAAGAAATGGAAGGACAACTGATAATATGAATATACCAGCTACGATCTTTTCGTCTCCTGATAACGAAATGAAAGGAATGGAAAACAAAGGGATGATAATCGAATAATAGGCTATTCTCCTGTATTTTTCAATATTGGGATGAAGTGTGGCAGTTCTGATAGTGAATGCGATAAAACAGCATGAAATGAGCAGTAAGAATTGTGTATCATATGCTGTATGTGTGACGACGAGAGCGAAAATGATTATAAAAGCAGCTGCTTCTATTGGAAAAAAGCGGACGGATTTAAGAAAATGTATGAGATGGTTTAGAATTATCTGTAGGATTTCTTTCATAATTTCTTGTAACGATTGTTATATAGGATTATAATTCATTTGCCCTATTCCTCCATCGAATTTTTGATTCTTTTTCTAAATTCATTCAATGTTTCACCAGTGATTTTCTTGAATGTGCTGCTCATGTGGCTGCTGCTTGAAAAGCCGCAAGTGTTAGACAAGTATTCGAGTTCTCTGTCTGGGTTTTCAGTAAGCAGCTTCTTTATTTTCTCAACCCTAAGATTTGCGATGAATTCAAAGAAAGTGTTGCGATATGTGGTATTGATAAACCCTGATACATAGGTACGGTTTGTGCCTATTTTGTTTGCTATGTCATTAAGAGTAAGACCAGGCTGAAGGTATCCCTCCTCGTCTATCCATTTTTTTATTCTTTGGGCAATTGGAGATTCTTCCCCAAAAGCATTTTTCTCTATTTTTGTAGATGTGACATTATCGTATTCTTCTGTTTTTGTCGTCTTCTCTACATTTATTGATGGATTACAAATAAAACTGTTTTTCCTTGAAACCTCTTTTGCTTTTTCTTCCTCTGTCTTTTTCAGTCCAAAATACAAGCGTTCGGCGTGGATTTGGTATTTGTTCAACGATTGAACAACGTAGAAATATGCTAATGCCGCAAAAAAGAAGAAAATAGCAATCGTCATTTTTTCCGAATAACAAAGAAGCACACCACTCAGACAGAAGACGATAACTGCCAAAGAAGCATCATAAGTCCATTCAATGTAGAGGAAGACATAGTCGGAAAACTCTTCTTCCAGATTGAACATGGCTCTTCTGTATAGTTTGCCGAATTTCACAACCCATAAGCCACAGTGTGTAATAAAGATGAAAGCAAATGTGATGCCGACAAATTTATTGTCGTAGCCTATGCCATTTGTGATTAGATTTACCAAAATAGTGCTTGAAATGAATACAGAGGCATCTCTTATTACCTTCTTTTTAGTCAGAAAATCTGGAGCAATCAAAGGAATAACCATCCATACCCACTGTATCCCCATTAGGTAGAAGAAGGAAAGCATCATACATTTTATGCCTGAGTCTCCTTTTGTGACGTCAACAGAAAGCAGGATCAAACTGAGGAAGGTCGTGGCCATAGAAATATTTCCAGCAAGCAGCTTCGACCTTCTAAGAATCTTAAAGGGCAAAGTGTCTGCCACAATATTTGTCCTGTTGTATAGGGTTAACGCCAACCCTAGCGAGACAAATGCTGTGCCGGATAATATAGCTATGTAGATAGTTTCAAGTGTCATAAGTGGCTTTTTATCTCTCTTCTCTGTCTTTAAATTTTCAACCTACTAATTCAAAATCTTTTGCCACTTCAAGCGCCTCGTCCTCATGCTTCTCCATAATCTCTCTCTCCCCTGGACCTTTGTCGTTGATGCCGCATAAATGCAACACTCCGTGAATGACGACTCTGAAAAACTCAGATTCGAATGAAGTGTTAAATTTTTCGGCATTTGTTGCGATTGTATCGACACTGATTACCATGTCACCGGAGATGACATCACCTTCAGTATAGTCGAATGTGATAATATCTGTATAATAATCGTGTTGAAGATATTCTTTATTCACTTCCAATATATGGTCGTCGGAGCAAAACAAATACGATAAATCCCCTACTTTTTTCCCGTGGAGCTCTGCTACCTTTTTGATCCATGCCGAAACATTCCTTTTTTTTATCTTTGGCATTTTGATCTTTGAATGCTCTTTGTCATACGTAATAGCCATACTTATCGTGTTTTTGTTTGAGTAAGATTCCCAATAGTTATTCAAAATTACTTTAATTTATCACTTTTGCAAAATTGTAGAGCAAAAAGATTTATTACTTTTGCAAAAAATCATATCTTTGGACCCTAACCAAGTATATGAAGATGCAAGAACGTTTTATAAAGAATAAGTGTGCATTAGGTCTTATTTTGATGTTGCTGTATGTTTGTCCTACTCATGCTGCAAAAATTGTTGTGTCTGGAAAGAACGAGTCCTATGCTGGTGAGACGTTGGAATTGAGACGCTATACAGAAAAAATCCTCAACGGTTCGGAATCTGTGGCAACTGCTAAGGTTGGCAAGGAGGGCGATTTCCGTTTTGAGTTTGATCTGACGAATGAATGTCAGGTGTTTCTTCCCGGTGACGCTCAGCGCGGATACATCTATGTGGAACCAGGGAAAAGTTATGTGGTGGAGATTCCAAATAAAAGAGTTAGGACACTTTCAGAGAAGCTTCAGCCGTATTTTGAACCGAATGAATATTTTTTCTTTATTCAGAATTCCGATAAAAAGGGCGTGAATATGAAAATCATTCAGTTCGAAGATGCGTTTGATTTCTTCACTATGAAATCTCTTGCTTCTAAGGGCGACGTGGATACGGTCCAATATTCAATCAATGAATTGAATCGTATCTTTGCAGATATGAATACAAAATTCCAGAAAAACTATAAGGATTATCGTTGTCTGCTTCTTAAAGCTCAGTTTTCCGATCCGGTTCAGATGAATTCCGTCTATTCTGAATTTGCAAAACTTGGAGCTGACAAAACAAATCCTGCGTTTTGGGATTTGTTCAACAATGTCTTCTACAACTTGATTCCAAATACTCTTGGAAGTGAGGATTTTTACGTTTTCAAAAAGATAATAGAGACGTCAAATGCGAAAATGCTTTTGATGCATATCCAAGAGAGATATAAGATAACGGATGTAGAGCTGAAGGAGCTTGTAGCCATAAAAATTGTTGGCGATCTGGCGGCAGCGGAGATATTCGATAATAAACTTGTGGTGAAGATGCTTCAGAATCTTTCTGCGGCGATGACAATGGCAGAAAACAAAGAGTTGGCTTTGAATGTCGCAGCAACGGTCGGATCTACGCTTGTAGGGGAGGGTGCTCCAAACCTTGTAGGTAATGATTTGAATGGCAAAAAGCACGAATTGAACGAGTTTTTAGGCAAATATATATACTTAAATATATGTAATTCCCGTCTGATGAAGACGGAGAAGGATTTGAAGATCCTTGATCGTTTCCAGCAAACATTCGACAGCCAGCTTCAGGTGGTGAACATTTTCGTCTACGATGAGAAAGAGAATGTGGAGAAGATTACAAAAGGTCTGTCTGGAAAGATGCAGGTGTGGCTTGCTCCCGAATCAGACGTGTTGAGAAAGGTATATAATGCTAGAGCTATTCCGTCTTATTATCTGATAGACACAGAGGGAAAATTTGTGCTTCTACGTAAGGCGGAGCCAAATGATGAGTTGAGATATCTATTGCTTAATATTTTTGACAATAATAAGTAGCATGTATTCAAGAGAAGAGGTAAAGGAGCTTAAAAGAGATTTTTGGAACGGATTTGACGAGTTTTGCGCAAAGCTTCCGCGTTTCAAATACAAGCATAAGAAATGGATTCTCTATAATACGAAGATCAAGCATGTGGAGATGAAATTTGGCGCGGGGAGAGACGGTGCATACGTTATACTTGAGCTGAACCATAAGAATCCTAACAAACGTGCGGAGAAATGGGAATTGTTGAAGCAGTATAAGGTGGTTATTGAGGAGTATTTCGACGACCCTGTCTGGCAGGAATATTTTGTCAAGGAGTGCGGCACACCTGTAAGCCGTATCTACAAGCATAAACCAGATCTTGATATCCACCGTCGCGAAGATTGGCATGATTTTTATGTGTTCCTTTCAAAGGAGATGACTAAGCTGGAAAAGGCATTCAACGAAATGCGTGAACTTCTTCAAGACGAGGAGAATGAAGAATAAACTGCTTCATATTCTCTTCAGATGTTTCCAGAAGATTAGAATCTGTTTTAAATATTGATCCCATTATGCAACTAAAAATGAGGATTGTTAAGGGCGGAACGCCCTAACTCCCCACTAAGTGCGAGCCGTAGGCGAGCACATTAATTTAACAAAAAAAGCACAATGAACACGATTTTTTACCGCTCGCCCTCTGGGCTTGCGGAAGAGAGTGAGTTAGGGCGTTCCGCCCTTAACAATCCTCAATCTCTATGGCCATTTTTTATAAAATCAAACCGTTTCTAACACAGGTGTATCTGTCTATCCTTTTATTTAAGTAGTTTGTAAGCGTTTGTCTTCTTAGATTCGTAATTTATTCTTATTTTTGCAAGTTAAAAACAGAAAAATAACAATTACTTATAATCAATCATGGAGAATAAAAACCATTCGTTGATTTTCATGCTTCTGTTAGGTCTTTCTCTTATGTGGATGATGTACACTTCCAGTGAGAATGAAGCCTACTTCCAGCAGCAAGCTGAAGCGAAGAAGATGCGTGAAGATTCGTTGGCTAGAATTGCGGATTCAATAGCAAAGACAGAATTGCCAGTCTATTCTGATACTGTGGCTTTATCGGATTCAGCAAGAAATGTAGAATTACAGAAAGTATATGGTGCTTTCGTAGCATCAGCAAACGGTGCAAATGAGACAGTATCGTTGGAGAATGATTTGGTGAAGATCGATTTCTCGACTGTAGGTGGATTCGTTGAAAAGGCTACTTTGAAGAAATACAATTTATATGGTAGCACAGAACCGGTGGTTCTAAACAAAAGAGAACTTTCCCGTTTTAATGTTGAACTAGAGTCGGTTTCTGCTAAGAATATATCTACGGAAGAGATGTGTTTTGCGGTGACAGCTAAAAATGACACATCAGTCACTCTTTCTCTTCGCGCAGCACAGGGCGGATCGTTGGATTTCATCTACACATTGCCAAAGGATGAGTATATGATGTCGTTCAAAATGAAGGCCGACGGAATTGGAAACCAATTGAAGTCTGCTTCTGAAGTCACAATCAATTGGGAACAGCAGATTGAGCAGAAGGAGAAGGGTAGAACTTTCGAGAACCGTTATGTGCAGCTTTACTATAAAGAGTCGGATGGCGGTATTGATTATTTGTCTGAAGTAGAAGACGATGAAGAGAAGGTAGAAGAGCCCGTCAAGTGGATCGGATTCAAAGACCAGTTCTTCTCATCAATTTTTGTCAATGGTAAAAATAACAAGTTTACATCAGCTAGTTTGTCATCTTCTGTCTCTAAATCAAAGAACAAGGAGGTGCCGATGAAGCAATTCAAAGCGGAGATGAAATTGCCGTTTGATGCTAATAAGGGCGCGACAGCTGATTTCTATTTGTATTTCGGACCAAATGATTATGATATTCTCTATGATTATGACGATAAACTAGATGACGAGGTGTTGCTTAACCGTATCGTGGCAATCGGAGGAGGTATTTTGCGTTGGGTAAACCAGGGAATCACAATTCCTTTGTTTAATTTCTTCTCGTCGTTCTTGAGCAATTATGGTTTGATCATTTTGCTAGTGACGTTGGTGATCAAGATGCTTATTTTCCCATTCACGAGAAGTTCATACCTTTCTATGGCTAAGATGCGTGTGCTAAAACCACAGATAGAAGAGATTAACGCGCGTATTCCGGAGGACAAAGGAATGGAGCGTCAGCAGGAGGTGATGCAGCTTTATTCTCGAGCAGGTGTCAATCCTATGGGTGGATGTCTTCCGATGTTGTTGCAGATGCCGTTCTTGGTTGCAATGTATTATTTCTTCCCTTCTGTGATCGACCTTCGTGGTGAGAGTTTCCTATGGGCAGAGGATTTGTCTTCATACGATGATGTCATCAAGTTTGGCACTGAGATTCCGTTGTTGGGCGACCACTTGAGCTTGTTCTGTCTGTTGATGACAATCACCAATGTCGTTTATATGTACTTTAATTCGAAGATGCAGGATACAGGAGCCACACAGCAGATGCCGATGATGAAAATCATGATGTATGTGATGCCGTTCATGTTCTTCTTTATGTTCAACGACTATGGTTCAGGTCTTACATATTATTACTTCGTATCGTTGCTGATCACAATAATCATCAACTTTGTGGTGAAGGCAACTGTGGATGAGAAGAAACTTTTGGAGAAAATCAAAGAGAACCAGAAGAAGCCTCAGAACCAAAGTTCTTGGATGGCACGTATGCAGGAGATGCAGCGTCAGCAGAAAGAGATGCTTGAGGCCCAGAAGAAGAAAAATCAATTGAACCAGAAATAACGTAAGAATCTGTTTGATAAAAAAATGCAAGAGATTTGCATTATACTTTATGTGATATTGTTGTTTGTAGCTTCCAATAGGAGGAAGTCTTCGAGCGACGTAGATTATTTCACAGCCGGCAAGAATTCCTCTTGGCCGGCTGTGGCTTTTGGTATGGTGGGTGCCACGATATCCGGAATCTCGTTGGTCAGTGTGCCGGGAATGGTGGTGAATAGCTCATTCTACTATATGCAGATGGTGTTTGGATTCATCTTGGGATATGTGGTGGTTGCTTTTTTCCTTTTGCCTATATATTATAGGTTGGGTTCAATATCTATCTATAGCTATCTTGAGAAGAGATTCGGTGTCAGAAGCAGACAGACGGTTTCCGCGTTGTTCCTTATCAATAAGATGTTGTCGTCGGCTGTCAAACTATATGTTGTGATGCTGGTGTTGCATCTTTTCATATTTGAAAAATACGGAATCAGTTTTGAAATGGCGACGATGATAGTGGTGGTTGTGATTTTCGCCTATACGTTTCGTAATGGAGTGAAAAGTGTTGTGCTGACGGATTGCATACAGACTGCATGTCTGATAATAGTTACGGTCATACTTCTTGTTGAGGCTTTTTCTGCTGTAAATGGCAATCTCACCGATGTTTTTGAATTTGCGTCGACACAGGGAATATCCCGGATATTTGATTTTGATTCATTTTCTAATCGCACTCATTTTATAAAACAATTTCTTTCCGGTATATTCATAGTTGTCGTGATGACAGGGTTGGACCAGGATGTGATGCAGAAAAACCTTACTTGTCGAAATCTAAAGGAGGCTCAAAAAAATATGGTTGTGACGGGATTTATGTTCACACCTGTGAATCTGATGCTTCTTGTTTTGGGTGCCACACTCGTCTACCTTGCAAATGCTCAAGGATTGGCTATGCCGGAAAAAAGCGATGAAATTGTTCCTTTTTTCTGTAACCAGTTTGGCGACGTCGCTATTTGTTGTCTCACACTTGGTATGGTAGCCGCCTCTTTTTCTTCAGCTGATTCGGCCCTTGTCGGCATGACTACATGTCTGCTTACAGATGTAATGCATAAGGATCTTTCTAAAGTGTCGAGAAGCCAACGCTATGCCATCCACGGAGTGTTGGCACTTATGCTTGTGCTCGTGATTTTATTGTTTAATGCCAATGCGCAGACATCGGCTATCAATATTATTTATACGATAGTTTCATATGTGATGGCACCGATCTTGGGAATGTTCATGTTTGGAATCTTCACGAAACGAGAGATTACAGATAAAGCCACTCCGTTCATCTGTATGACCACTCCATTCGTGATGTACTATATCGACACTTTGTCTGCAGAATATGGCTATAAATTCGGCTATGAATTATTGCTTTTAGGTGCTTTTGTTACAATATTAGGATTATGTCTGACAACTATAGGAAAATCTTCAAAATAGCTTTTCCAAGTATCGCTACGAATATCAGTGTGCCATTGCTTGGCTTTGCCGACATGGCTATTGCCGGTCATATTGGAGCAGCTCCATATATAGCTGCCGTAAGCCTTGGAGCGGCAATGATCAGTTTGCTCTACTGGAATTTTGGCTTCCTGCGTATGAGTACCACGGCACTCACTGCCCAGGCATTAGGAGCACGAAAACTTGGAGTGTGCTGCCAAGTGTTGGTCAGGGCTCTTGTGATAGCCATGATCGGAGCAATATTGATTTTGCTTGTAAAGAATCTGATTATAGATTTGGTGTTGAGATATTCGGAAGCGTCTGTGGAGACGGAAGAACTCACGTCCCGCTATATTAACATTTGTCTTTTGGGAGCTCCTGCGTCGCTCGCCACCTACACATTCAAAGGATGGTTGGTGGGAATGCAAAACACGAAATCGACGATGTATATTGCAGTGGGGGAGAATATGCTTAATGTAGTGTTGAGTGCCCTTTTTGTTTTTGCTTTCGGAATGGGTATTGAGGGAATCGCTTTGGGTACGGTTGTGGCTCAATATTTAGGAGCTGCGTTTTGTGCCTATATTTATATGTCATCATATAAAAAAGTCGGTCAATACGCCGATTTTAGTCGTCCTTTCGACGGAATATTTAGTTTCTTCAAAGTCAATTCACTCATTTTTGTCCGCAACCTCTGTATGATTGCGGTGACAGTCTGCTTCACGCTGTTTGGAAGCAGTTACGGAGAGTTGGTGTTGGCAGTCAACGCCTGCATTATGCAGTTTTTCACCTTCTTCTCCTATTTTATGGATGGATTTGCGTTTGCAGGTGAGGCGATAGTAGGAAAGACGGAGGGTGCACGTCAGATGGACGAGCAACGTCGCACCATACAACGATTATTCAATATTGGAGTAGCAATGGCTATAACCTTTGCTTTTATTTACGGAATTGGATTGACTCCGATAGTTTCGCTCCTCACTGATGATATTGCTGTGAGAGAGACGTCGAAAGAGTTGAGATTATATGCGATGTTGATACCTATAATGTCGTTTGCGGCGTTTTTGTGGGATGGAATTTACGTCGGTAAACTGATGTCTAAACATATGAGCATTTCATTGCTTCTGGCAGCTACCGTTTTCTTCACAATTTACAATACAATGTCTGACACCCTTGGACCGAATGTATTGTGGATAGCGTTCCTTTCTTATGCTGCGACGCGAGGAATATATCAGACGGTGGTGTATCTGAGGACGAAATGCTAAATATGTGTCAATTTAAAAATCATATTTGATTCCACCGTGGATTAGTCCCTGAGGTGAGACGGCTATTGGTTCGATGAATCCTCTTATTTCACAAATATAAAAATAATCTAAACAGGAATATGGAAATATATCATTATGTTAAATTTATACGAAAGGTATCATCAGATTCTGTATAAAGCTTTGGAAATCGTGTTGGTAGTCACGATTTTTTTTTGTTTTCCTCGTTTCCATTATCTTTGCGGAAAATAAACGGAGTTATGGCAAAAGATATTTATAAAATTGAAAATGAGGCATTCCTAGTGGAGGTTGCTAAGGATCCGGAAGTGAAAGCATTGCCCAAAGGAATCTTTTATAAAGTGTTGGCGACTGGCGACGGCAAGAGTGCCCAAACAGCTGCTGTGGTATCGGTCTACTATCGTGGCTCACTGATTGATGGCAAAGTGTTCGATGATAACACCAAACAGGGGTATGCTGATGCATTCCGTCTGCGTGAACTTATAACAGGATGGCAGATAGCGATTCCTAAAATGCATGAAGGAGACAAGTGGGAGATCTATATTCCGTCGGAACTTGGTTACGGAAAACGAGGATGTCCGCCTGATATTCCTGGCAATTCAACTCTGATTTTTGAGATTGAGTTGGTGAAGGTGAATTAGTAAAAAAAACCAATTATCATTAGTGTCCCAGCATTGCGGGACTCTAATGACATTGGGATTCAAAAAACGTATATATTATGGCTGAAATATCAGTTCGTTTTAAGCTAAATAAATTTTTCGCATTCCAAGGCTGTCGTTTTCAAACGACGTGTTTTATAATGCTGGGTTGATGGATGCTATCCACTTTTCAATACGCTCAGCAGTCTTATACTCTTCATTATCGTTGTCGAGTGCAAGGCCGACAAACATTCCATCACTCACAGCTTCTGATCCGTCGAAAGTGTAATCCGAAGCGTCGACAGCTCCAACAACTTTTGCCCCGCCGTCTTTGGCTGTGTTGTAGATTTCTGCCATACCTCCGCAAAAAGTGTCGGAATAGCTTGATGAGTCTCCGCATCCGAAAATTGCGACTGTCTTGCCACTTATGTCACTGCTTTTTAGAGCTTTAAGGCCATCATACCAATCATCCTGAATTTCGCCGCTTCCCCATGTGCTTGTGCCGAGGATAAGGTTCTCATTTTCTGCTATTATGTTGGCTGACAGCTTAGACGCTGAGATAGCTTCAGTGCCTAATTTAGACGCTATTTCATTAGCAATTCCTTCGCAAGTTCCTGTAGAACTTCCGTAAACAACAATGGTCTTTTTCATTTTGTAAATATTTAACGATTTTTATTATGCGTATTCTTTCATCTGGCGCTGTTTCTTTTCGCAAAAACGTTCGCATTGGCAACAGATATCATATCCGAGCAGGGCTCCAATGATGAAATCCTCCTCTGGTGAGAGTTGGGAAAGCGGTCTGTCCACAATCATTCGGATTGCGTCAAGACATTGTTTTCTTCCAAAGTATATATTGATTGTTGTGTTGCCAGCCTTCTGTATGATATACTCTATGTTTTGATGTTGCAGGCGGGTCGTGGCGAAATTTTCATATTTGGCGTTGCAAGTGAAGAGCACCATCTGCCTCACACCCTTTTGATATTCATAGATATGATTTAATAGCACCTTCATATCAAGAGCCTGACGTACATTGTTTAGTTCTTCTGTTGACATAGAAAATAATGTTATTGTTTGACACTGCAAAAGTAGAAGTGCCAGACAGAATACCCAATACCTAAAACTGATGATTTGAGACTTTTTAGAGCCAATACCGATATGGAGGTATTGACTTACCATTTGGCGATAACAAACCATAATTTCTGGGTATTCTATATGTTTTTCAGCATATATAATTTTGCGTCGTCAAATCAGAAATGAGCATTTTCTTTTGCGAAATGTCTGGTTTGTCCTTGACGAAAAAACATCTTAAATTATTCATATTAAAATTAAAGTAATGAAAATCAAGAAATTTATGGCAATGATGATTGCCGCAGTTGCTCTATGTGTAAGCTTTGCATCATGTGGAGATGATGACGACAACAAGAAAGATGAGAAGAAGGTGGTTTCGGCAGCAGAGTCTCTTGCCGGCGACTACACTGGCGTTATGACATTGACAGTTATGGGTTCTGCGTCGGATGACACTGTCACTTATGAGATAAAGAAGATTGACGACACTCACGTCAGCTTGACAACTCCTGCTTATGGTTCTGGTGCGATGGCTCTTCCTGCTATCACATTAAACGACATTCCTGTCAGCGTTTCTTCTGTTGGTGGAGTGGATATTATCTCAGCGTCTGTATCGGAGATATCAGGATCGATTGTGGTAAATGAACAAGAGAAGGCTTACAAATTTTCTGATGTCGTGATTAAAGGCACAGGCAAAAAGGTTTCAATTGCATACAGCCTACAATATGGCAAGATGCCTATGTCTATGGTTGTTTCGTTCACTGGTGACAAATAAAGGTCTAAGTTTTCAATAAATGAATCAAAAGATTCTCTCATCTATCCTTCTGTTCGCCAATATGACTTCGGTCGTATTGGCGACAGATTATGATAATAGTGAGCAAAACAAAACAAATAAGAGTCGGGAGGACGTAGCGTTCGACTCTCAGCTCGAAGAGGTGGTTGTCACTGCTACTCATACGCCAAAGGCTTTGAAGGATGTGCCTGTCGTAACTCGCCTTATTCCTCTTGTTGATCTTAAAAAAGCTGATGCGACGAATGTGCAGGATCTCCTCACTCAAGAATTGCCAGGACTTGAATTTGGTTTTGCCATGAGCCAGGAGACTTCTCTTAACATGAGTGGATTCGGAGGTAATGCGATTCTGTTTCTTGTCGACGGAGAGCGTTTAGCGGGGGAGACAATGGACAACACCGACTATAATCGTCTCAATCTTGATGATGTGGGCAGGATAGAGATAGTGAAGGGAGCATCATCTGCTCTTTATGGTTCGAATGCTGTGGGAGGAGTAATAAATATTATCTCCCGTGAATCGACGGAGCGATGGACTGCCAATGTCAATTCTCGCTATGGCAGTATGGGTAATGAGTGGCGTAATGGAGCTAATGTTTCTTTCAACTTGGGTAAATGGAACTCACAGACCAACTTCCAACAGACAAAAATCGATCCTATTAAATTGTCATCCGGCCCAACTTCCGAGGAAAAAGCGTTAGCCGCATTGCTTGGTAAGACGGTGGAGGAGGATAAATCCAATGTTAAGAAGCTTTACGGTCAGGAGTCGTACAACATCAAGGAACGTCTCAAATTCAGTGCGACTGAATCGTTGAAGTTTATTGCTCGTGGCAGCTATTTCTACCGTGAAAGCCAACGAGAGACGTACAACTATCATTTTCATGGATATAGTGGCGGATTAAAGACTCTTTACGATTGGAAAAAAGGTAAAAATTTGGAAGTGTCGTACGCTTATGATCAATACGACAAGGCTAACTACACTCCAGAGGGTGTACGTACTCATGATCACGATTATCGCAATTCACAACATACAGTTCATGCCCTCTATAATCATTCTTTTGGACAGAACATACTGACAGTAGGATCAGATCTTTTACACGACTATCTTACAACTTATCAGTTTCTCGACAATACGTCGCATGCGCAAAACAACATTGATGCGTATGCACAGTTTGACTATAATCCTACCAAACGATTCAATGTGGTAGGTAGTGTGAGATATGATCATTTTTCAGCGTCCGACCATCAAGCGTTGACAGCACGTCTTGCTACCGTCTATAAGTTTAATAAGATTACGGTACGTACAAATTATGCCAATGGATTCAGGGCACCGTCGCTTAAAGAGATGTACATGCACTTTGATATGGGCAATATGGGCTATATGATTATTGGTAATCCGGATGTAAAGCCAGAGAAGAGCAATAATTTCAATTTGGCTGTGGAGCACAACAACAAGATTACGGATGCGGGAATATTCAATGGTCAGTATAGTATGACGCTGATGGGTTATTGCAATATTTTCGACAAACGAATCACAAGTGTAGGCAGATATTGGGTCGTAGATGAAAATTATAAAGAAGGTGGATATCAGGTGCTTTATGATGATGATCGTATTCGTGAGGACGGAGACGGATATGTCTTTACTGCGGATAACGGTACTGAATATAAGGCGTTGACAAGTTCACTTTACTGGAATGAAGATGGTGTGCAGGTGTGGGGATTGGATTTCAGCGCACAATATCGATTGGATATGGGTCTTGGATTCCGCTACAATTATGCGTTTCTGCATGAAAGCGGCAATGTCGTAGATTCTCAATTCACTCAACCTCGTTCCCACACTATGACATGGCGTACTGATTATGACCATAAGTTCACGAAGAACTATGCAATTAGTGTGGTATTATCGGGTAGACATCTAGGAAAACCTCAGTCAGGTCGTAAGGATGTGGACCAGGGTTACACGCTTTGGAAATTGATGTTGCAACAACATATATGCAAAGGAGTGCATGTAAACTTTGCTGTTGACAATCTATTCAATTATAAACCAAATGCTTATTATTACTGTTCGCCAATGACTACGGGAACTAACTTCAGCGTCGGTTTATCGCTGGATATCGACAAATTAGTGAACAAAAAAATCTAAATACAAAGAAGATGATTTCAGAGAAAGCAAAACGTATTTGGAAATATATAGGTATTGCGGTGATTGCATTTTTGGCAGCCGCTGCAATTGTGTTTGTATGGCACAAATGGTTCTCACGCACACGTGTCGCATTTATCAATTATCAGGCAACCACGCTCAGTGAGATAAATAAGGCAAACGATAATCCGTTTATAAGTGTCGAGGAATTGCAGATTGATTGTCTTGACGACATAGACGACTATGATATGGTTTTTATGAATGCCATGGGTATTCGTCTTACAGAGGAACAGCGAGACAAGATACAGATGGCTGGATGGACTGGCACTAATATACTGACTAGTATGGCTGTCAATCCAGACAACTATATTGTGAGTGTGGATAGCGTCACAGCAGACACTCTCAATGCCTATTTGCGTGGTGCTACTCGTCAAAATTATCGCTCAATGCTTAATTATATCCGTCAGAATGTCGACGGGAAAATAATTTTCAAAGGAGAGGTGACGGGAGTTATGCCTGCGCATGACGGAGTGTTTTCACATCCAAACATCGAACACCCAAATGAAGAAAATGTATATTTTAATGACATTGAGAAGTATGAGTCATATCTTCGGAATCATGGATTGATGAAGAGTGGAGCTCCTAATGTTATTGTCACAGGTATGATGGGAGATCCATGCGACCTTATCTTAGCTTTGGAGAAAAGTGGGAACAACGTGTATCGTGTAAGCCAGAGTCTCGGCAAATTCATAGATTCAATTTCGACAAGTCGACCTGATATGCATTTTAACGCTGTCGTTAATCTTGCGCATGGTCGCTTGGGTGATAAGGTTGTGGATTGGCTCGCTGAACAGAATATTCCGCTTTTCAATACGCTTAGTGTGAACCGTTTGGTCTCTGATTGGGAAGTGGATAAACATGGTATGTCTGGTGGTTTCATGAGCCAGAGTATTGTGGTGCCAGAATTGGATGGTAGTATCCGTCCGTATGTTCTTTTCGCGTATCGTATCAATGATGAAGGTATTCATGAACAATATACGATCCCTGAGAGATTGGAAAAATTTGTAAGTGCAGTCGACAATTATATCTCGCTTCAACATATCCCAAACAAAGATAAACGTGTGGCTATAGTCTATTTCAAAGGACCTGGTGAACAGTCTCTTACTGCGTCTGGTCTTGCTGTAGTACCGTCGCTCTTTAATTTGCTCGATAAGATGCGTCATGAGGGATATGATGTGACAGGACTTCCTGAAAACAGCGAAAAACTTGCTGAACTTCTTCAGAAAAAAGGAAGTCCGATATCAGATTTGTCTCTTTTGGAAGAGAATCCTGATACTGTCGTAAAAATACAGTTGGGTAATATAGCTCTATTGCCACAACCTCTTGCTGGTCATGGAGATAACACATTCCAGATAGTCCATGGCACGGATAAGGATCCTGTGGCGGAATTCCAAAATGCTTATTATTGGATTCAGAATGAGTTTAAGGCTGATGCTATGATCCATTTCGGCACTCATGGTGGACTTGAATATACTCCACGTAAACAGGTGGCACTATCTGCTAATGATTGGCCCGACAAACTCGTCGGCACGATACCTCATTATTATATCTATACTATTGGAAATGTGGGAGAGGCTCTTATTGCAAAACGCAGAACATACGCGGGTATCCAAAGTCATATTACGCCTCCTTTTCTAGAAAGTAATTTACGTGGCATATATAAGAATCTTAGTGATGCCATCTCTGATTATGAAAAGACCCCCAACAGAGCGACTTCAATAGCAGTCAAGAAAATAGCAGTTGGTATGGGAATCCACCGTGATCTTGGACTTGACTCTTTGCTCACTCAACCTTGGACCGAAACTGAAATCGCTAAAGTTGAGCAGTTTGGAGAGGAGATCGCCAACGAGAAGATTGTTGGTCAGCTATATACACTTGGTGTGCCTTACGAACAGGCAAGGATAGAGTCGTCGGTCTATGCTATGGCTACTGATCCGATAGCATACGGATTGTTACATCTCGATAAACAACTTAATCGTAGTAAGGGAGATATAGAACAACATAAATCATTGTTCACTACCAGATATATTGCTCGAGCAAAATCTCTTGTCGCCCAACTTATAAATGATGCGACGCCTGTGTCTGATGCTTTCGTTTGCCAGACTGCTGGCATAACACAATCGCAACTAGATAAGGCAAGAGAGATAGACGCCGCAAAAAGTGGAGCGGGAGATATGATGAGCATGATGATGGGAGGCGGTGAAAAATTAAAAATGAAGAATGAAAAATTAAAAATGGATTCGACCAAACATTCTTCTGAATCAAAACATCATCATCCGTCAGCGTCAGGTATGGATCCACGAAAGGCTTTGCAGATGGCAAAGATGGCTGGAGCCTCTCCTGAAGCGTTGAAAAAGATGGCTGCAGCTATGGGATTAGGAGGTAAGGGTAGTGGTTCGGATAAAGTGAGTAATATGATGGCTCAGATGGCGGCTATGAAGAAGACATATACGCGTGAAGAGACATACCTTGCTGACGCCATTATTGAGGTGGAGCAGACGTTGAAGAATGTGTCTCGTTATAAACAGTTGTTGATGGAATCTCCTAAGTGTGAGCTCTCATCTATGATGAATGCGTTGAATGGTGGATTTACCAAGCCAAGCAGTGGAGGAGATGTGATTGCTAATCCTCGTGCCTTGCCAACAGGACGAAATCTTTATGGTGTGAATGCAGAAACAACTCCAACGGAAAAAGCATGGGAAAAGGGTAAAGAATTGGCGGAGAATACGATAAAAATGTACAAGGAGCGACATCATGATTCAATACCACGCAAGGTTAGCTTCACATTCTGGTCGTCAGAATTCATAGAGACGGGAGGCACAACAATGGCTCAGGCATTCTATCTTCTAGGTGTAGAGCCACTACGTGATGTTTTCGGAAGAGTGACAGATATTCGTCTGATACCGATCAAGGATCTTGGTCGCCCCCGTATAGACGTGGTGATACAGACATCCGGACAGTTCCGTGACCTTGCAGCGTCTCGTTTATATCTTATAAATCGTGCCGTAGAGATGGCGGCGGATGCGAATGATGGCGACACTATAAATCTGGTGAGGGAAGGTGTAGACGAATCAGAACGTACTCTCATTGAGTCTGGAGTCTCTCCTAAAGACGCGCGTGAAATGTCTACCTTCCGAATTTTTGGTGGATTGAACGGTGGATATGGCACGGGCATACAACAAATGGTGCAGACAGGAGAGAGTTGGAAGAGTGAGGATGAGGTGGCGGATACATACATCCATAATATGTCTGCATTCTATGGATCAGAAGAATATTGGGAAAGAGCGTCTAAAGTGGCGTTCAAGGCGGCTCTGACCCGTACGGATGCTGTGGTTCAGCCTCGTCAATCCAACTCTTGGGGAGCTTTGTCGCTCGACCATGTCTATGAGTTTATGGGAGGAATGAACCTTGCTGTGCGTAATGTGACGGGCAAGGATCCAGATGCTTATTTTGCTGACTACCGTAATCGTAGCAACAACCGTATGCAGGAGATAAAGGAGGCTATCGGCGTTGAGAGCCGTTCCACTATTTTGAATCCTACCTACATCAAGGAGAAAATGAAGGGTGGAGCTAACGAGGCTGGTGAGTTTGCAGAAGTGATTCAGAACACGTATGGATGGAATGTGATGAAACCTGCTGCAATAGACAACCAGTTGTGGGAGCAGATTTACGACATCTATGTAGAGGATCAGATGAAACTAGGTGTGAACAAATTTTTACACGATAAGAATCCTGCAGCTATGGAGCAGATGGCTCATACTATGTCGCAGACAATACAGAAAGGTCTGTGGAAGACTTCTCCTGACAAGCTCAAAACTCTTCAGAATATAGAAAGTGAGTTGCATGCTGAGGCAGAGGCGAGAATGCGAGCACAGATGGATAGTAAGGAAGATGAGAAAGTGGGTACGGTGATGAAGAAGCAGACAGTTTCCGATGCTCCAGACACAACAAGTACTTTTGTTAACACATCTGTTGTGCTTGCCATTGTTGTTGTGGCAGGTATAGTTTTAGTGTTGCTCGTTCGCAAACGTAGAAAAGAGGAGGAATAGAAACTGATGGAAACTGTGATATTGGTGTTGATGCTTGTCGTTATCTTCATGACGTGGCTGAAACTCACGTTTCTAAAGATGTGGCAGATAATTGTAGTCGCTGTTATCTGCTCGTTATTCATAGGCCTATCATGGTCGTATGCCATTCAGCAGAGTAGGAATGAAATTAGCGAGTGGCTTGGCAATCAGAGACTTATGCTAGATACTTCAGTGTTGCTTACTATAGAGGTGTTTTGGCAGATGGCTTATTGTATGCTTTCGGGAAAACTTCTTTATGGTGAGACAGTTTCACGTCGCACAATATGGATATATCGTATACTTAGATTCTTTCCTGGTTTGCTTATTTTTCCTGTTCTGTTTTATTTGCAGATTCAGGTGATGTATCAGATTTCGGGTGTCGATTTTGCGATTGTTTCTTGGAGCCTAGCTTTGATTGTTTTTGTCGCTGTAATAGGAGGCTCTTATTTGTTAAAGTGGTTCTTGCCACAGAAAGGATTGCGTCTTGAAGTGTTGTTTCTTTCATCATCACTTGTCCTGATCCTTGGAATAGTGACGACGGTAAATGGAACCACTAGTTTTAAGGGGACAGAACCAATAGAGTGGAATGCTTTGTTAGCATTCTGTGTCTTTGCCTTTTTTTGTGCAGTGATCGGTTATTTTAAATTTCAAATCAGTAAATCAAAATGGAATTAATATCAGACATACTTTATTGGATCAGTACCGGACTCCTTGTGCCGGTAATAGTGATACTTATAGTTCTTTTTATCCGTGCACTTTTGCTTATCGGAAGTTTTTTCGGACAGTATCTTGCTATCCGTAAGACTTCAGCACAAGTTCGTAAGGCACTTACAGATGTCTTGACGGACAATATTGATGTTGTATTGGAAAAATTGCCGAAGAAGGATAATGTGCTCGTCATTCACTATATCAAGGAAATGATTAAGTCGCGTGATAATAAAGCAGAGGTAAAACGTTTGCTATCTGAATTTGAGATAGAAGCCGACAAGGATCTTGGAGTAAGCAAAATCCTAACAAAATTAGGCCCTATGATGGGACTTATGGGTACACTTATTCCTATGGGACCCGCTCTTGCCGGACTTGCTTCCGGAGACATAGAGTCGATGGCTCGCAATATGCAAGTGGCATTCGCAACCACCGTCACGGGACTTGTGGCTGCTGCAATAGGTTATGTTACCCAACAGGTCAAACAGCGTTGGTATCTTCAGGATATGACTAATTTGGAATACTTGTCTGAAATTATAGGAAAATGAGACACTCGCTTCTAAAAAATAGTGAAGAGGACGACCCAATGTCGACGGTGTCAAACCTCTTTGATGTCGCAATGGTGTTTGCAGTCGCCTTAATGGTGGCTCTTGTCACACGTTTCAATATGACGGAGATGTTTTCACAGGAGGATTTTAGTATTGTGAAAAACCCGGGAAAGGAGAATATGGAGATTATCACCAAAGAGGGAAAGAAAATCAATAAATACACTCCGTCGGAAGATCAATCATCAGGAAAGCAAAATAAAGGCAGGAAAGTTGGTGTCGCCTATCAATTGGAGAATGGTGAGATTATCTATGTGCCTGAGTGATTTTTTGAGAAATGCAAGATAATAAAAAAAAGAAGAAACGATTTATAACGTGGCGGACGTGGCATAAATGGTTGGGTATAGTCTTTACCTTTTTTATCCTCATGTTCTGCTTCAGCGGAATTATATTGAACCACCGTCAGTTCTTCTCTGCATGTGAGGTATCAAGATGGTGGATGCCATCAGTGTATCATATCGACAATTGGAACCAGGGTGTTGTAAAAGGCACTTTGAAAGTTGACGACGGGATCATCGTTTTTGGGCAGACGGGAGTATGGAAAACCAACACAAAATTTGAAAGTTGGGAGGATTTCAACAATGGGATTACACAATGGATAGATAATCGTAAGATATCGAATGTGGTTCGCACTTCTGATGGCATATTATGGTGTGCCGGACTATATGATGCTTACAGATACAACAAGAATTCATCTAAATGGGAAACCCTTTTGCTCCCAAACAATGATGAACGAATAAGTGATATAACACTTCGTGGAGATACTGTTGTTGTTCTTTCTCGTTCAACAATCTATGAAGCTGTCGCTCCTGAATATTCATTTGTTGAATGTCCAATAAAGAAGACGGAAGGGTTTGATAATAAAGTGACTTTATTCAAAACGGTATGGATGCTGCATAGTGGAGAATTGTTTGGCATTTGTGGTAAACTTATAGTAGACGCAATGGGTATCGTACTTATTATCCTCTGCATCACAGGTTTGGTATTCTTTGTCCTGTCCTACACCATCAAGTATAAAAAAAGAGACGGAATTGATGTGAAGCAACAGGTGGAATGGATGAAGTGGAATTTGCGATGGCATAATCGTTTGGGTGCGGGATGTATTATCCTCACTGTTCTGCTTGCGGTGACTGGAATGTGTTTACGTCCGCCGTTGATGATTCCTCTTGCTCTTACGAAAATCTCCCCATTGCCAGGATCAACATTGTCTGATGACAATGTGTTTCATGACAAGTTGCGTGGAATTCGTTGGGATGCCAATATGCATTCATGGCTTCTTTCTACGAGTGAAGGCTTCTTTTCTATTTCAGACGACTTGCATAATTCAGTTGCGGTCAAAATAACACAAGCTCCACCTGTAAGCCCAATGGGAATCAATGTGTTTTGTAGGAATCCAAAAGTAGAAAGCGAATGGTTGGTAGGATCGTTTAGCGGTTTGTTCAGTTGGAATCCAATTACAGCTTCTGTAGTCGACTATTTTACAGGTGCCTCTGCAGTTGTGAGTCATGGCAGACCGGTAGCCGCACATACGGTAACTGGCTGGACAAAAGACTTGTCTACGGATGATCCTGTGATATTTGAGTATTCTGCGGCTCCAAGTCATGTTTTGCCAGAGATGCCTAAAGTGTTGAAGGAACAGCCCATGTCGTTATGGAATTTCGCTCTTGAACTTCATGTCGGTAGATGTTATGAGCCGTTTATGGGATCTGTAGTATCAGCTTTATTTGTATTTGTCAGTGGACTGCTTCTCACTCTTATCCTAATTTCGGGTTATATCATTTATAGAAGGAGGTAATTTCGTGTAATCCACGGATTTACATCCATCGAAAACTTCAACTTCGGTGTCTATTTTATCCAATGAAAAATTATAAAACCTATTTAAATTTAATCAACAAATTGGTTTTAGAGATTGAGGATTGTTAAGGGCCGAACGCCCTAACTCACTCTTATCCGCGAGCCCAGAGGACGAGTGATAAAAATTTGTGTTCATTGTGCTTCTATTATTAAATAACGTGAGTTCGTGAATTGTAATCTGCGAATTATTTTCCACTTTTAGATTGAATTTTCTCCTCTTTTCCTCATAAAAAAGGCATAGCCTTTCTCTGTAAACCTTGTGCCTCTGTGGTTTTATTAAATTTTATGTGCTCGCCTACGGCTCGCACGTGGGGAGGGGGTTAGGACGTTCCGTCCTTAACAATCCTCATTTATGACACTCCAACTATCATTTTTCTCCTATTTTTAATTTCGTCGAATTGACGTTAAATATATGTTCTCATCTTTGTTTTGTGCTGGTAGATGGAAGGGTCATTTCTCCCTTAATAATCCTCAAAAATCAATCATGATATCCCAGATGCCTCCCTCCAGTTGCACAACTCGCAAAAAAGTCGTTACTTTGCATAATTATAGAATGAAATTTAGAAAACATGAAGTTTGATCTTCAATATACTGATCCGAATAGCAAAGCACGTGCGGGTGTGATCACAACAGATCACGGCACTATTGAGACTCCAATCTTTATGCCGGTGGGTACGCTTGGCTCTGTAAAAGGTGTGCATACCCGTGAATTGCGTGACGATATCAAAGCACAGATCATTTTGGGTAACACTTATCATCTTTATCTACGTCCCGGTCTGGATGTGCTTCGTAAAGCAGGTGGCTTGCATAAGTTTAACGGATGGGATCGCCCGATCCTTACTGACAGTGGCGGATTTCAGGTGTTTTCTCTTTCTGGTCAAAGAAAATTGACGGAGGAGGGATGTATCTTCCGTTCGCATATTGATGGCTCCAAACATATATTCACTCCGGAAAATGTTGTCGACACTCAACGTATAATTGGAGCAGATATCATTATGGCTCTCGACGAGTGTACTCCCGGCACTGCCGACTACAACTATGCCAAGAAGAGTCTTGACATGACACTGCGTTGGCTCGACCGTGGACTAAAACATTTTGATGAGACAGAACCGCTTTATGGCTACAGCCAAACTTTCTTCCCAATAGTGCAGGGTTGTACCTATAAAGATCTACGTGAAAAAGCGGCAGAAACGGTGGCTTCCAAAAACCGTGAAGGCTATGCTATCGGAGGGCTTGCTGTTGGAGAGCCAGCTGAGGTGATGTATGAGATGATTGAGGTGGTCAACAAAATATTGCCGACTGACAAACCTCGCTACTTGATGGGTGTGGGTACTCCTACAAACTTGCTTGAAGCTATAGAGCGTGGTGTGGATATGTTCGACTGTGTGATGCCTACAAGAAACGGACGCAACGGATGGCTGTTTACCGCCAACGGCACAATGAATATGAAAAACCAAAAGTGGAAAGACGACTTTACACCGCTTGATCCTGAAAGCGACTGCTTCGTCGACCAGGTCTACACGAAAGCCTATCTTCGACACTTGTTTGTGAGTGATGAACTTCTGGCTATGCAAATCGCGTCTATCCATAATCTTGCCTTTTATCTGCGTCTTGTGAAAATGGCACGCCAGCATATTATTGACGGTGATTTCTCCACATGGAAGGTGGAAATGGTTAAGAAATTAAGTGTCAGACTGTAAAAACAGAATAGATTATGAGTAATTTGCCTTTTGTCTCGTCGCCTTGGCTTAAAAAGCTCGATCTTTATATTATCAAGAAGGTTCTGGGAGCATATTTTTTGATGATTATCCTGCTCGTCAGCGTTGCTATTGTGTTCGACATATCTGAAAAGATCGATACGCTGGCAGATGCCACATTAAAGGAGATTGTTTTCGACTACTATGTTAATTTCGCATGGTATTTCTCTAATTTGCTTTCTCCTTTGATTACCTTTATCGCTGTCATTTTTATAACATCCCAACTTGCTAATAATTCGGAAATTATAGCCACGTTCGCATCTGGAATCAGTTTCCATAGAGTGATGGTGCCTTATTGGATTTCAGCGGCGGTGATTGCGGTAATGACATACATATTGTCGAGTTTTGTCATCCCTCCTGCAAATGAGGTGCGACTTGATTTTTTGGCGAAATATAAAAATGCGTATAAACGAGAGACTAATGCCACTAATGTGCAACTTGAGGTGGAGAAGGGAGTGATTCTTTATATTGGCACATATGAGAAGAGTCTGAAACGAGCATATAGGATGACACTTGAGAAGTTTGATGGCAAGACTCTTGTTTCCCGCACAACAGCCCAGTTCGCCGACTATGATACTCTCGGACATTTTGAGCTTCGCAAGTGGGTGACACGTGATTTTGTGGGCATGCAGGAGACAATGACTTCTGGAGAACGCAAGGATACGACTTTGAATGTAGATACAGAAGATTTCTTTGTCTATCGAGAGATGCAGCAGCAGATGACCAACGCCCAGCTCGAACATTATATAGAAAAGCAGCGCAGACGAGGAGTGGGAAGTATCCAGGAGTTTGAGATTGAATATGAAAAGCGTCATTCACAACCGTTTGCTGCCTTTATTCTTACCACGATAGGATTCGCATTGGCAAGTAAGAAGGTGAAGGGAGGAATGGGAATGAACCTCGGTATAGGTTTGGCATTGAGCTTTTCATACATCTTGTTTGATACTATTTCGGCCACATTCGCGATAAGTGGAGGCCTGAGCCCACGAATAGCGGTTTGGATTCCAAATTTCTTATTCCTGCTTATCGCCATATTCCTGTATAGGCGTGCACCTAAATGATGCTACTCCATAAATGTATTAGAAATTGCATATGAAAGAGAAGATCACAGAATTAGAAAGCAGACGTGAGAGGGCTTTAATGTGTGGTGGAGAGGCGGCAATTGAAAAACGACATGCCAAAGGATTGCTTACCGCTCGAGAAAGAATAGATATATTGGTAGACGCTGGCACATTCCGTGAGACTGATATGTTTGTCCACAAAGATGGCGATGATGCTCCTGGAGACGGAGTCGTGTGTGGAGTTGCCAAGATTGGTGGAAAAGACGTGTGTGTGTTTGCACAGGATTTCACTGTGCTTGGAGGAAGCCTCGGACTGCGTCATGCGAGGAAAATAACAAAGATACAGGATTTGGCGGCGAAAATGCGTTGCCCTATAATAGGCATCAACGATTCTGGCGGAGCGCGTATTCAGGATGGAGTGGATTCGTTGTGTGGCTATGGAGAGATATTCTATCGCAACACTCAGTTGTCCGGTCTTGTGCCTCAGATCTCAGTGGTGATGGGGCCATGTGCAGGTGGAGCCGCTTATTCTCCTGCGTTGACGGATTTTGTGTTTATGGTCGACGGAATATCAAAGATGTTCCTCACGGGGCCTACAGTCGTGGAGACGGTAATGGGAGAAACTATATCTCAGGAAGATTTGGGAGGAGCCCGAGTCCATGCGGAAAAAGCTGGTACAGCCCATTTCTTCGCTAAAAATGAGAAGGATTGCCTCGCTCAGGTGCGACGTCTTCTTGATTATCTTCCGCAAAGTGCTGATGTGAAGCCGGAAACAAAAAAGTCGGTGGATTCGCCTAAAAACATATCTATTGAGTCGATTCTTCCTTCTGATGGCAAAGAGCCGTATGATGTGCGTGAGGTTGTGAAATGTCTGGCGGATAAGGATTCTTTCTTTGAGGTACATGAATTGTTCGCTCCTAATATTATATGTGGATTTGTCAGAATGGATGGAGCGACGGTGGGAGTTGTGGCAAACCAGCCTAATTACCTTGCAGGTGCATTGGATGCGGATGCTGCTGACAAAGCTTCCCGATTCATTCGTTTCTGCGACGCATTCAATATTCCACTGTTGACCTTGATGGATGTGCCTGGATGTCTTCCCGGTGTGGAAGGAGAGCATTCCGGAGCTGTGCGTCATGGAGCAAAACTATTCTATGCCTATGCTGAGGCTACAATTCCTATGGTCACAGTTGTGCTTAGAAAAGCATACGGAGGCGGATATGTGTCTTTGGGCAGCCGACATATTGGAGCTGATTATGTTTTCTGTCTGCCTACCGCTGAAATCGCAGTCATGGGTCCGGAGAGTGCGGTCTCGGTGCTATATCATAAAGAGATAAAGGCTATTGTAGAGAATGGCGGTGATGTGGAGGCGTTCAAGAAGGAGAAGGCGGAAGAGTACCGTCGCGAATACGCTAATCCTTACGAGGCTGGAGCCAAAGGTTATATCGACGATGTTGTGGAGCCGCAGGATGTACGCGGACGTGTGATTGATGCGTTCGCTTCTCTTAGTGGAAAGACGGTGGATCGTCCGAATAAGAAGCATGGGCTAACACCGGCGTAATTTGAATCATAGCTTATGAAGCAGATTGAGATAGAAATTGACGGAATAAAATATAAGACTTTCGTAAGGGAGGATAGGTTTCGTGCGTCGTGTTATAACTCGATGAACGAAACCCATGCAACAGAGGTTTTCCCACCCATCGCAGGCAAAGTGATAGATATTATTCCCGTCGGCACAAAAATAAAGAAGGGCGACGTGTTGGCTACGATTGAGGCAATGAAGATGTATAACAGAATCTTTTCTCCTGTCAAAGGAATAGTGAAAGAGGTCCATTATTCTGTCGGTGACAATGCCGTCCGTTCAACGTCTCTTGTCGTTATTGAAAAAAATTAACGGCAACGTTGTAGGGCAGACCATGTGTCTTTCCTATTGTAAAAGATAAAATCAGACATTTCATCAGACAAGCTCTATGAAAAATTTACTTAGTATTATATTGTTATTAAATTGGTTTGTTATGACTGCACAAGTAAATGAGAATGAATTGATCAAGAAGTGGACAGTGTTCGACACTCCTCACCAGACATTGAAATTTTCCCAATATCCTACGTCTGAATATCTTCAGGCTATGCGACTTGCAATGAAGGAGCATAAAAAGGAGATTGAAAAGATAAAGAATAATCCTGAAGCACCTACTTTTGAAAACACTATTGTCGCTTTGGAAGAGTCGGGCGACATGCTGTCGAGAATACAATATTGTTTCTATAACCTGTTGAGCGCGGAAACCAACGATGAAATGGACAATATCGCTGGCGAAATATCTCCTGAGGAGACGGAGCACACCAACGTCATTTATCAGGATGCGACACTTTTCGCACGTGTGAAAGCAATCTATGATAAGAAGGAAACGCTTAATCTTACAATTGAAGAGAAGAAACTTCTTGAAGAGACATACGAGTCGTTTGAGAATATGGGAGCGACACTTCCAGCCGACAAACAGAAAGAGTTTTCAGAACTCAGCAAACAGCTTTCAGCCCTTACATTGCAGTTTCAGCAGAATGTCTTGAAATCCACAAACGAATACAAACTGAAGGTTACGGATATTGCTCAATTAAGCGGTCTTCCTCAGGCAATTTTGGATGCGGCTAAGGAGGAGGCTAAGAAGGATACGTTCGAAGGATACGTCTTCACATTAAAAGCTCCGTCGTATGTGCCGTTTATGAAATACGCCGACAACCGTGAGTTGAGAAAGACGATTTATTTGGCATATAATTCACGTTCCACTTCAGGAGATAGCAACAATATCGAAGTGCTCAGAAAAATCACTGAAACACGCCTTAAAATAGCAAATTTGCTAGGATATAAGTGTCATGCCGACAAAATATTGCGTCACCGCATGGCTGAGAATAAAGAGAACGTATATAAATTGCTGGAAGAGCTTCTTGCGGCGTACAAGCCGACAGCTTTGAAAGAGGTTGAGGCTGTGAAGGATTTTGCGGCTTCATATTCTATTCCTGTAGCGAAGACAGATTTCCAGCCATGGGATTGGAGCTACTATTCTGAGAAATTGCGTGAGAAGGAGTACTCTATTAATGATGAACAGATCAAGCCTTATCTTGAACTTGAAAATGTGAAGAAGGGAGTGTTTGGTTTGGCGACGCGATTGTATGGACTGCAATTTGTGAAAAATGATAAGATAGAGGTTTATCATCCAGAAGTGGAGGCATTCGACGTGATTGATAAGGACGGCAAATATCTTGCTGTGCTTTACACTGATTTCCATCCGCGTGAAGGAAAGAGTGGTGGAGCGTGGATGACAGAGTTTAAGCCACAGTGGATAGAGAAAGACGGTACAAATTCCCGTCCACATATCTCTATTGTGATGAATTTCACTCGTCCTACGGAGAATGAACCGTCGCTACTGACATTTGACGAGCTTACGACATTCCTTCATGAATTTGGTCATTCAATCCATGGAATGGTTGCCAACTCGCGTTTTGCATCGTTGTCGGGCACAAATGTGTATAGAGATTTTGTGGAGCTGCCATCACAGTTGATGGAAAATTGGGCTCTTGAAAAAGAGTATCTTGATTCGTTTGCAAAGCATTATAAGACGGGAGAGAAGATCCCAGCGGAGTTGATTGAGAAGATCCGTAAGGCTGCCAATTTCAACACTGGTTATTTCACATTGCGTCAGCTATCATTTGGCTACCTTGATATGGCATGGCATACACTTGAGACTCCATACACAGGAGATGTTAAGCAGTTTGAGGAACAGGCATGGGCGAAGACACAGTTGTTGAACTCAGTACCGTCGGCATTGATGAGTGCCAATTTCACACATATCTTCTCAGGAGGATATTCAGCCGGCTACTATGGTTACAAATGGGCAGAGGTGCTTGATGCTGATGCGTTTGCGGCATTCCAGGCAGAAGGAATCTTCAACCAGCAGACAGCGGAGAGATTCCGTCGTGAAGTGTTGGAGAAGGGTGGCAGCGAGCATCCGATGACACTTTATAAGAGATTCCGTGGTCAGGAACCAACTATCGACGCTCTGTTGAAGAGAAACGGAGTGAAATAGAATACTGAATGCAGAATTGTAGAGGGTGTATCAAAACTCAATTTATCAAAAATCAAACTATCAAAATGTAAGTTGATTTTTAAATTCTCCAAAAATATAGCCGTTTC
>OCTW013412913.1_pt1 | contig 42793 bp, 37 predicted proteins | sample 1539671 | NCBI WGS metagenome assembly OCTW01 (sample SAMN02144230, study PRJEB22623) | gut metagenome | biome: sheep rumen | host: Ovis aries | place: New Zealand
CGCGCCCAATGCGCTGGAACCCGTCATCAGTCGGGAAACGATTGAGTATCACTATGGTAAGCACCTGCAGACCTATGTCGATAACCTCAATAAACTCGTTGCCGGAACGGAGTTCGAGGCCATGCCATTGGAGGAGATTGTCGCCAAATCCCAAGGTGCCATCTTCAACAATGCCGGCCAGATCCTCAACCACAACCTCTACTTCACCCAGTTCAAGCCCTACGAGGATCCTAAATTTGAAACCATGAATCCTAAATTTGAAACCCTAAATCCTAAACTCGAAATCCTCAAGGCCATCATCCGCGATTTCGGTTCGTTCGAGGCCTTCCTGGCGGAGTTCGAGCAGAAAGGTACAACGCTCTTCGGATCAGGTTGGGTTTGGCTGGCAGCAGACAAGGACGGCAAGCTCGTCATCACGCAAGAACCCAATGCCGGCAACCCCGTCACAAAGGGCCTAAAACCCCTCTTGACGATGGATGTCTGGGAGCACGCCTATTACATCGACTATCGTAATCGCCGTGCCGCCCATCTCCATTCCCTCTGGCAGATCATCGATTGGTCCGAGATCAACCGCCGGTATACGGAATAATTTCCTCTTTTGGGCAAAAAAGTAACATTTTTTGCATAATTTCCCATATATATTTGCATATATGGGATTTTTTTTGTAATTTTGCGCCCACTTTTTATGCCCGATAGCGCAACTATACATATTAATCCCCGTATCCTTCGCCTCGTAAAAGCGATTGGTTCAGAAACGCTTACGCGTAGAGGAATCTGTGGAAATATGAACCTCCGTGCCCGTCGTAGTCTTTGGGATTATTACATGACTCCTGCTATGGCAGAAGGATATATCAAGATGATTTATCCGGAGCATCCTAATAGTCCGGATCAGGCTTATTACCTTACCCGCAAAGGCCTCGACTTGCTAAACGAATTGAAGAATGAAGATGGAGAATAGTATGAAAATAGACCAGCTTGTATATTCGGTTATCGGTTGCATGCATGAGGTATATCGTCAGTTAGGCCCCGGCCTGCCGGAGTATGTTTATCAAGAGGCGCTGATGTCGGAACTAACGGCTAATGGCATTACGGCATATAAGGAACTGGCGTACCATCCTTTGTACAAGGGCGAACCGCTAAATACGTATATTAAGATGGATATGGTAGCCGAATGCCCGGAGGGAAGAGTGATTGTGGAATGCAAGGCAATGTGGCAGTTGACGGAACGCGAACGTTATCAGGTCTTTGGCTATTTGCGTGCTACAGAATGGCCGGCTGCTGTGCTTGTTAATTTCGGCGCGAGCCCGCGTGCGCAAATTGAGCGATATCGTTTGACGAATAGCAAGATTGTGGCATTTTAGTGAGTTTTTGGTTACCTGAAAAAATGCGTTAGGGTACAAGTAGGATACAAGCAGGGTGCAAGTAGGGTGCAAGTAGGGAGCAAGCTGGATGTGGAGGTAGCGTAAGACATAGCATTGGCTATAGTGAGAAGAGATGAATTAGATTGTTTTTCACATTTTGTAAGCGCAGCGCGTTTTCGTGAGGAATCTGCAGAAACAGTTCTGCTGTATCTGCAAAGCGGGTTTGAACGAAAGGCTGTCCGGAAGCTTGTTTACGAGCAGACTTTAGGTCAAGCATGCTAAAGGCGCCCCAGCGGCTGATGATTCTGAGTTTTTGGTTACCTGAAAAAATGCGTTAGGGTATAAGTAAGGTACAAGTAGGGTACAAGCAGGGTGCAAGCATGGGGAATAAGAGAAGAAAAAGAAAAGAAGAAATAAACAAAATAAAGATATGAGCAATAACATTGCGATAGAATTTAATCATGTATCCAAGCAATACCGCCTCGGCCTGGTCTCCACCAAGACCCTGAGCCACGACATCCGCCGCTTCTGGATCACCAACATCCTCGGCAAAGAGGACCCGTATCTCAAGATCGGCGAGACTAACGACCGTGCCTCTAAGGGCAACTCCGAGTACGTCTGGGCGCTGCGGGACATCGACTTCAAGGTCGAGCAAGGCGACGTCGTCGGCATCATCGGTAAGAACGGCGCCGGCAAATCTACACTTCTTAAACTACTCTCAAGAGTAACTGGTCCTACCACGGGAACTATTAGAGCCCATGGTAGAATTGGAAGTTTATTGGAAGTCGGCACAGGTTTCCATGGCGAGATGACAGGTCGGGAGAATATCTTCATGAACGGCGCCATCCTCGGTATGACGCGTAATGAGATCCAGGCCAAACTGGACGAGATCATCGATTTCTCCGGCTGTGAGCGCTATATTGACACCCCTGTCAAACGTTATTCCTCCGGTATGACTGTCCGTCTGGGCTTCGCCGTAGCCGCTTTCCTGGACCCTGAGATCCTCGTCGTAGACGAAGTCCTCGCCGTCGGCGATGCCGAGTTCCAAAAGAAAGCCATCGGCAAGATGAAAGACGTTTCCCAAGGCGAAGGCCGCACCGTCCTCTTTGTGAGCCACAATATGGGTTCTATACGCCAATTATGTACGCGTGGCATATTGCTGGAACAAGGAATGGTTAAGTTAGATGGAAGTGTAGATGAAGTAGTAGATGGTTATCTGGCAGACCAGTTATCGATAGATACGATAGATAGAGCGGGTAGTGGAGATGTTACGTTTACGGATTATAGATTGGAGAATGATCATGTCACGTTAGGTGAGGATTTGAAGGTGGAGTGTCGACTGAAGGTGAAGAAGGATTACTATTCAGAGTTAATAGTGAGTGCGGATATTGATAGCAGTGATGGCAGACGATTGGTTCATATTATCAACAATGATTCGCAACTGAAGATAGAGAGGAATAAGGGGGATGAGTTTGTGTTACAGTGCGCTATTAAGAATGTGAATTTGATGCCTGGGAAATATGCTATTTCGCTTTGGGTTGGTACTCAGCAGGAATGTTTTGATTACATTCGTTGCTGCATGCCATTTATCGTGGAGCAAGGGAATAAGTTCCTTCTACGCGAAACTGCATATCCGATAGATTGCCAAATGGCGTTGCGCTCCAATTGGTCGATTAGATAAAGCGAGTGATACGAGATGAAGTTATCCGTAATGGTGATATCTCATAACCAAGCGCATTTGATAAGACGGTGTTTGGAGAGTATATTGGCGCAGAAGATCAATGCGCCCTGGGAGATTGTGATTAGTGATGATGCCAGTACGGATGGCACATGGGATGTGATTGGGGAATATGTGGGGAAATATAGAGAGTGTAGAAAAGAGAGAGAATGGTATCGGCCGATAATACGGGGCTACCAAATCAATAGTTCGAACTACAATCCTACCGTAACCTCTGATCGTTGTGCTGCGAACAAGGCGAATGTGTACAAGCATGCTGAGGGCGAATATTGCGTGAATATCGATGCGGATGATTATTTACTGGGTGACGATATATACCAGTACCAAATAGATCAATTGGAAGCGCATCCGGAGTGTTCGGTTGCAGTCCAGAATATATGGTATCAGAATGATGGGGAGTCGGTTGAGAATGGACATACATGGCATCCTAAGAATATATGGAAAGAGAATGAGATAATAGATTTAGAGGAATACTGCCATAGAAAAGCATTTATATCTAATCCAGCGTTTATGATGCGTCGAGATGTGGATTTAAATCCGATAGAAAAGTATGGTTTGCTTTTTGATGATCCGATTATATCTACGCATCATTTGGTGAGAGGGAAGATTATATGTAGTCAAAGAGCGCAGTATGTATATGTACAATACAACAATAGTATATGGCATCAAGTAGGTAGTGAATCGCAGGATATGATGGTTCGTCCGATGACGGTGCTGATAGCATATCTGAAGTTTTTTCCATCGCTTCAAAAGATGGTATTAGAGATGGAGGTGTTCGGCTGGATAACGAGTTTGAAGAAGATGCTACAGATGAAGGAGCCTGTTACTATCTCTAATCTGACAAGAGCGTATGTAGATAGATTTCAAAATCGGAGTTTACACCGAATTATACGAGGGAATAGGTTGTATATGAAGGTGCTCCTCAAGATTGCATTAGCGATTAGTAAGTTCGATAGATATGATGGAGTAATGGCTTCGTTATGGTGTAAGATGATAACAAAATGAATAACAGCACGAGATGGTACGACTGTCGATCATAATACCCTTTTATAACGTAGAGCAGTATATTGCTCAATGTTTAGACAGCGTGTATCAGCAAGATATTCCGGAGGAGGAGTATGAGGTGATATGCGTGAATGATTGTAGTCCTGATAAAAGCCGCGAAGTCGTAGTGGAATACAGGGAGAAGCATGCTAATCTAAAGTTGGTTGAACATAAGCGGAATAAGAAACTTGGTGGTGCGCGAAATACAGGACTGAAGGCTGCAAACGGACAGTATATATGGTATGTTGATTCGGATGATGAGTTAATGCCAAACGTGTTGGGAAAATTACTGGAAACTGCAGAAAAGGGGAATTTGGATATTCTCCAATTCGAATATGCTCATGAGAAACACCCTCAACCGCAAGAACAAAACTTAGATAGTACTATCCAACGAGGGGAGGCGTATCTATTTGAGAAAGAATATTGGACATGGGCAGAAAAGGTATGCGGCGCATGGCGTCAATTGATTCGAAGAGCGTTTGTAGTGGAGAAGGAAATGACGTATATAGAAGATGCGATGTATGAAGATACGGACTATTTAATACACTTGTTTGTTGAAGCAGAACGAGTGCAGAAAGTTTCAATAATAGGATATATGTATCGGGAAAACGAGTCATCTATAACGAAAGCGCCTCTATCGGCTCAGAAATTAGCATGGCGCGTGAATCTTATAGCCAGATGCTCGCGTTACTATACGCAAGTGACAACTGAGAAAGCAAGACGAATGCTCCAACAAATGATTGCTAATTCCTTATCGCGTATTAGGGAAGACATTAACAGATTATCATGCCGGCAAAAAATGGAATACTTACGCAAAATTGCGCCGGAATTAATCTCATGTAAGCCGTTCGTCAATTGGCGAACATGGCTGGCAATCCGTTATGCAATTACGCTATTTATTAAAAAATGATGGAACGTAACTTATCATTAGACATATTGCGTATCATGGCATGCATAGCTGTTATTATGATTCATACTGCTGGTTCTCCTATTGTGCATGGTTTTGTATCTCTGGGAACTATGGATTATAATTGTTGTCTTATTTTAGATGCACTATCTCGTTGGTCTGTTCCTGTGTTCGCCATGCTGACAGGTTTTTTTATGCTTGATACGGCAAAAGAATTACCAATCAAGAAACTATTCTCTAAGTACATTCTACGTCTATTTACAGCATTGGTGTTCTGGTCGGTATTTTATGCAATTACGCTGCATAAGTCCTTCTATCCGTTAGGTTCGCAAGAGGGACATTTCTGGTACGTGGGTATGTGCATCGGCTTGTATCTGGCTATGCCTATCATGCGTATAATCGCTGCCAACGAACGATTGTTGTCGTATTTCTGCTGGACATGGTTAGCTATCAAATGCTATCTATTTATCGGAAATTTCACAACGCTACCAATCAATCTGCGAGATGTAATGTTTGTGGATTATGTAGGTTATTGTCTATCTGCGTATTATCTCAAGACATTTACGAAACCGAAAAACATAAGAACTGGTATTTATATATTAGGTATAATTGGAACTGTTACCACGATATTAGCTCCGGTATTGTCGCAGAATGATGATACGGTATTCTTTAATTATACAGCTCCGAATGTAATAGTAACCGCTATAGCTCTATTGACTTTCTTTATGCATCATCCAATCAGTTTAAGGCAATCATGGGCAAATGTTATAACGACCATATCTAAGTGCACGTTTGGCATCTACTTAGTGCACATGTGGGTGCTGATTCAGATATTCTTTAGGTTGCATCGTTTTATCCCTAACTCGCTTATTTTGTGTTTTGTATGTGTGCCTGTCGTATTTCTGATAGGGGGGGGAATTTCGTTAATTTTGAGCAAGTTGCGTTATTTTAACAAGTATATTATATAACACATAACATATAAACAGAATGTTTAAAACTCCTATATTATTAATCACCTTCAATCGTCCTGAGCATACACGGCGAGTACTGACAGAGATTCTAAAACAAGAACCTCAATCGCTCTATATATGCCAGGACGGCGCTCGTGAAGGAAATGAAAACGATCGAATCAAATGCCAAGAGGTACGTGATGTTATCGAAGAGTCGACTTCTGTATATAAAACTAAACATCCACACTTCAAACTTCACACATTGTTCAAAAAGAACAATTTAGGTTGTGGTCCCGGTCCGCAAGCGGGAATTACTTGGTTTTTTGAGAATGTGGAGCAGGGTATCATTATGGAGGATGATTGTCTGCCACATCTGGATTTCTTTGGCTATTGCGAGGAATTACTTAATCGTTTCAAAGATAATCCGCAGGTACAGTTCATCAACTCCACGCTTTATCATAATCGTTGGAAATGTGAAGGCTCGTATGGCTTTAGCCATTATATGGTAACAGGAGCATGGGCTGCATGGCGTAGCACATGGCAAGGGTTTGATTTAGACCTGCACGATTTGAATGCTTGGAAGTTCCGCAAACAAGTACTACTGTTAACGAAAAATAGGGCGGAAGCCAACTGGTGGTTTTTTATTGTAAAAGCCATACAGGCAGATAGATCAAAGAAAAGTTATTGGGACTACCAGATGCAGATACATTTATTTCGGAATAATGCGTTGACGATTCATCCAGCAGTAAACCTCATCTCCAACATAGGTTTTGACCCGGAGGGTACACATACTACATGGAACGATGGCAGAGGAGATAAATCAGTATTTCCGATATTGCCATTAGTTCATCCTAAAAATACAGAAGTTGATACGGAAATGGATGCAAACTGTTTTGCAAAACGCCAATCTCGCGGTTTTGTACTTGACAATTTGTCGTTTGTTAAACAATGTTATAAGAAACGTTCACTCTTTAAGCATTAATTCTTTCATTCATTAACTCATTACAAAGAATGAAGATTCTTTTCATAAATACGAACGATACTTCCGGAGGTGCCGCGCGAGCAGCGATGCGCATTATGCGAGGTGTGCAGCAGAGTGGAGTAGAGGCGCAGATGTTCGTGAAGGATAAATACTCCAAATCACCGGATGTTATTCCATTAAGAACTTATGTCCCATCATCTAATTGGCTGCTCGATATTTTCAAATGGGTAATTCAGAAATTCAAGAATAGATACCACATGTTTAAGTGGCATCCGTACAAGTGCACCAAGCAGAATGTCTTTATGTCCGATTTGCGGCATACGAATATACATGGCGCTTTGCAGAAACTGGATTACGATATTGTGCATCTGCATTGGATCAACAATCGCTTCCTGGATATCCGCGAATTAGCGAAGATTCATAAACCTATCGTTTGGACATTGCATGACAGTTGGCCTTTCTGTGGAGTGTGTCATTATTTCATTGATTGTGAGCGTTATCAGAACCATTGCGGTGCGTGTCCGATGTTGGGCTCCAGGAAAGAGCAAGATTTGGCATATGAGATATATGAGAAGAAATTCGCAGCATACAAAGATTTAGATCTCCATATCGTCACACCGAGCCGTTGGTTAGGTGATAGCGCCAAGAAAAGCACCTTGCTTGGTTGTTTTCCGGTGCATGTGATACCTAATTGTTTGGATACTGATTTGTTCCGTCCGCTATCGCATGCCGAGATACTTACACTCGCCGAGCGTCAGCAAAACGCGGTGGTTAGCCGCGTTTTGCGCGAGGCGACGGAGAAAAGGCTAGAAAAGCCTTTGATTCTGTTCGGAGCGATGAATGCTGCGAACGACAGGATAAAAGGCTTTTCTAGCCTTTTATCCGCGCTGCAAATCATTGATGCACAGGGATTTGAAGCGCATCTTGTGGTTTTTGGCGCTAATGCGCAAGAACTGCCCATGAAGTTCCAAAACATGGATGTCACCTTTGTAGGCTACATCCATGATTCATCTGTTTTGACTGCTCTGTATAATATAGCGAATGTCATGGTTGTACCATCTTTAACGGAGAATCTCTCTAATGCCATCATGGAGAGTCTATCGTGTGCCACTCCGGTTGTCGCATTCAATATCGGAGGCAATAGCGATATGATTGACCATGAGCAGAATGGCTATTTGGCAAAAGAACTCGATTGTGAAGATATGGCACATGGCATCCAATGGTGTATAGAGCATAATATCGATGGTTTTTTAAGCAAAAATGCCAGAAAAAAAGTAATGAATAATTATACAATCGAGATCGTGTCGGAACAATATAAACAATTATATAAAGAGTGTCTATAGTAGGACATAAATATGGGCGAAATATATATCGAAAAGTGCAAAAAAGCACACAATCGATTAATACCCAGCGATTGTTAACCGCTGAGAATTTGGCGTGGCTTAGTGATACATTTCATACTCATAACTGGCTTATAGATATGGCGAACTCAGCATCTTGTTTCAATCGATTTAGAAGAACTTTGAGTGCGTTAACATCTGAAGAGCAATTTTTGTTACTTTCACTAACGATGCGATTTAAGCATCTACCCATGTCTACATACCTTGATTTAATGGTTCCTCTGTTGCAAAATCTAAAAAATGATTACCCTAATGATTACATATATTTCGTACGATGTATTAAAGAGGAAGATGTTGGGAAGATTAAAAGCTGTGAAGCTGTATTATATCAATTGAAGGGCACTTCGGTGTTACAGAAAATCAATCTTGGAGATTATGTTGTAGTGGATGATTATAATGTAATTGAAGTTGATAGGGTGAAGAAAAGAGAAGCCATTGTAGTGTTCGTTGATGATTATATGGGAACTGGAGATACAGCGAAGAGCGCTATTGAATATCTTACCAAATGTATACCTCTTTTAAAAGCATGTGATAGAGATCGTTTCTGTTTTTTGATGTTAGCCGCATATGTCGGTGGAAGACAAAGCGTTGAGTCTTCAGGATACAAAGTGTATTCTTCTATAGTGCAAGCCAAGGGAATTACAGATTACTACACTGGTAAGGAGTGTGCTCACAACTTACAAATTATGACTGGAATTGAGCGAAAATTAAACGGACTATCTAATAGGCTCAGATTCGGCTATGGACATACTGAAGGTTTAATATGCATGGAGCGATGTCCGAATAACACATTCCCTATATATTGGTTTAAAGAAGGAGATGCCCCCTATGAGAGAAAACGTCATTGAAAAATATGATAATGAATGGCTTTGGTGTGTGCTGTGTCTGACTCAGTCACATGGTAATTTGTATAATGCTGTTACGCTTGTACATACCGAAGATGATTTATTTGCTATGCTAGATGAACTACAGACATTTGAATACCTGTTCTTTGATGGTGAAAACAAACTTGTGGTTCTGACAAATAAGGGGCTTGCCTTATATAATACACTAACAAAGAAACTGAATAAACGTGGACTATATCGTTATATGATTCCTAACTTAAGCAAAAGAAATATATTTAATCGACCAGAAAATAATATATATATACCAACAAAAAAGGATGCAGAGAAGTTACTATAACATACTGCTTTTAGTAAAGCGCGAGCTGTTTGTAACACAACGCAAATCGCGTGGGGTAGTGAGTCACTATCCTGCTATGTATCTACTATCAAGCCGGAATAATCCCGCCTATCTTTTCGCAGAGCGAAAATCTATTCGGTATTATTCAGCCTTGCAGGCGGCTGATCATAAATCAGCGGTAATTCGGTAAAAGTGGTATGTTATAGTAGCTTCCATTTTATAAATGACAAATGAAGAAAAATATATTGAGTCATTTGCGGAGCAAGCACTTAAACAGGGCTTATCTAAAGAATTAATTGATACTAGTCTTCATTATCGCAAGAAGATTGCCGATATCGGCTGTGCTGTTATCTTCGACCAGAAACATTTTGCAGACTTGGTCGGATATGACTATTATTATATTCTAGCCCTTACCAGCAATCCCGAGAAGAACTATAAGGAATATATTATCCCGAAGAAACGAGGTGGAACCAGAACATTAGAGGAGCCTCTTCCAGATTTAAAGGATATTCAGTCGTGGATATTATGTAATATTCTTATGCCTGCTTCCAAAACGATGGTGTCTCCGGTAGCCAAAGCCTTTATGCCCAAGAAATCCATCCGGGATAATGCGCGTTTTCATAAGAAGCAGAATCGAATAGTCGCTTTAGATGTGGAGAATTTCTTTGGATCTATTCAATATGGTTGTGTTTATGAAGTGTTCAGAACTATAGGATACTCTAAGGCTGTGTCTACATTGCTATCTAAGCTATGTACATTTAATAATATTCTTCCTCAGGGGGCGCCTACAAGTCCGATGCTATCCAACTTGGTATTGAAGAAAATAGATGATCAATTATGGTCGTATTGTAAGGCTAGGAAAATCATATATACGCGCTATGCGGATGATTTGACGTTTTCGGGAGATTCAATTCAAGTGGGACATTTAATGGCTTACGTGGAGCAAATTCTCATGCATCGGTATTTGCACGTAAATCCTCGAAAGACAAAAGTAATGGGACGTGGCACAAGACAATCGGTTACAGGCATTGTCGTAAATGAAAAAGTGCAGGTCAGTAAGGCCTATCGTGATAAAATAAGGCAAGAAATATATTATTGTATCAAATATGGCTTTGAATCACATATGCAGAAATGCCAGAGTATACCTCAGTGGATTCATACAACATCTCAATATGCCAGACATTTATTAGGAAAAGTTCAGTTTGTTCTACAAATTAATCCATATGACAAAAAGTTTATTCAGTATGCGAAATGGCTTAAATCATATTAAAAGAAACAAATATAGGAATGAACGAAATAATCATTCGGGGCGAGTTGAGAAAAGAATTAATGTTGAGAGACTGAAACGCACTAACGTCTAAAATTATAAATCGATGGACAAAAAGAAGTGATTTTGTCCATCGAATGATAAAAACTGAACAAAATGAAAGCCTACCGCCTCGGTAAATTGTTGCTCAAGCCCTTTCGGTGGATGAAGAGAAAAAATCGCAAAATAGTGTGAATTTTGTATGAAAATAAACCAGAAATTATTAAAAATCATATAAAAAATCACAAAATATTGTGAATTTATTTGCATATATAAAATAAAAGTAGTAATTTTGCGCAAAAATCACAATATAGTGTGAAAATGATATGGCAAGATTAGCAATATACATAAAAGGAATATACGCTGGAGAACTGGAGAAGAGAGGTGAGCAGAGTTATGTCTTTACGTACGATGAGGAATATCGTAATAATGTGCATCTGCCTGCAATATGTTTGAATATGCCCAAATCGCAAGCAACGTACGAGTCTGAACGTTTATTTCCTGTGTTTGCTAATATGTTATCCGAAGGATATAACCGTCGTTTACAGTCTCGGCTGATGCGGATAGACGAAGATGATGATTTTGCATTACTTGCTACATCAGCGCAGTATGATACTATAGGCGCCATTACCGTTAAACCGATTGATGAATGATAGAGCAATACGATCATAAGACATTAGTGGGGATGTTCGACGGGCAGGATGTGTCTCCGATTTTGCCGTATGATAGCATTGATGCAGATGTGGCAACCATAGATGCCAGCACACAGGCAAGCGGACGAATATCCATATCCGGGGTGCAACCCAAATATGCGATGGTGGTTGATAATGGAGTTCTGCGCTTTGCCCGAGAAGGAGAACAAGGAAGATTTATCCTTAAGATAGCTCCAATTGAGCCTCATATCATTGAGCGCCCATGGGTACCGGTTAACGAATGGATGACGATGCGCATGGCCGAGCTGGTTTATGGTATACCAACGGCGAAAAATTGCCTATGCTATTTCCGTAATGGTAGTGTGGCATATATTACTCGTCGGTTTGATGTACAACCGGATGGATCGAAATGGCTGCAGGAAGATTTTGCTTCGATAGCAAACATTAGCAAAGATACAAATGGATCGGATTATAAATATAACGCGATGAGTTATGCGGAATGTGGAGCATTGATAGATCGATATGTGAGTGCCGCTTTGGTGGAGAAACTGAAGTTCTTCAGGCTTGTTGTTTTCAATTACCTGACTTGTAATGACGATGCACACCTAAAGAATTTCTCGCTTATGTCGATTGATGGCACGGATTATCGTCTCACTCCGGCATATGATCTGCTTAATACGCAGTTACATTTGACGAATCCTCATATCTTCGCATTAACTAAGGGATTATATCCCGGAATGATTTTGGATGATACGCATTCCGTTACGGGAGCATCGTTTGAGGAATTTGGGCGACAATTAGGATTGCCGGATAAATTGGTGGCAAAAGAGTTGGCTGATTTCAGGACAGAAAAACCGCAGGCAAAAGAATTGATATATTCTTGCGGTTTGCCGGAAAACTTAGCACGTAACTACTATTGGGGATATGATTACCGCCGCCAGACACTGTCGTTTAGATAGAAAATTCGAAAAATGAATTCAATTGGACAAATAATTAAGAAGCGTCGCAAAGAATTAGGACTAACGCAGAACACTCTGGCGCTGCTGTCGCAAGTGGGAATTAATACGATAGTATCCATAGAGCGCGGCTCAAAGTCTCCTTCGCTAGATACATTAGAGAAGGTGACGGAGGTATTAGGCTTGGATATCAATTTACAATTAAAGTCCAAATAATCCGTTCCTCCAAAGCTTACCTCCTCGGTAAATTATTGCTCAAGCCCTTTCGGTGGATGAAGAGAAAATGAAAAAAAGGCAGCAGATCAACCTGCTGCCTTAATTGTAAAGTTACTTTTCTTTCCTAACTCCTTTGAATTTTCCGCCACTTGTCTTTACGTCCATGAATTGCCCATTGTCGCCATTGCGCTTCACAAATAATCCAGTTTTCGGATTTAACACTTGGGAACGATTTTTCACGGCGCCAATGCGATGTCCGTCTCCAATAGGTTTATTTACTGCCATTCTTAACACCTCCTATCCCTACCGATTTTTAAAACTCTCATTGGTAGAACTGAGATACTTAATTTAGACAAATCATGTGCCAAAGATATTCGCCTGCCAATTTGTCAGGGAATAAACTGATTGTAACGTTAATTATACGTTTTGAATGACAAAAACGAGAAAAATTAATAAATTTATTATTAAAACTTGCTTATGTCATTTTTTATTCCAATAGTAACTTCGGTCCTCCCAACGGGACCCACCGAAGTTACAGTGCAGCGATGCTGCAAATACTATTTTTTAGCCCAAAATCTTTAAAAATACAAGTATTTTATAGATTTTCTTCCAAAAACTTGTATATTTGAATCTTTTTTCGTAACTTTGTGCGCTGAAACGGTAAGATATGGAAGAACGATTACAGATCAATGAACAATGTAATACAAGGAAATTCTTTGAGGAAATAAATTCGTTATACGTAGTGGATGGGCAACATAGATTATTCAGTCTAAAACGTTTGTATGATATCGTCAAATTTAAGTCAGATGAGGAATCTGTGCAAATTAAAGAGTATTTGGATAACTATTTATTCAATTGTGTCGTGTTGCTGAATTTTGATTTGTGGGAGCAAGCAAAAGTATTTGCAGATGTTAACTTTAATCAGAAGTCTGTAAATAAGAGTTTGTACTATTCAATATTTGGTATGCCGGAAAATCAATCGACGGAAGATTTAAAGAAGAGCCATATCTTCATAGCACATCAATTAACTAAATACATGAATGTGGAACCGAAATCACCATTGTATCATTGTATCAAGATGTTAGGGACGGGGAATGGCTATATCTCTCAAGCATTTTTTGCTGACTCATTAATAAAGAACTTGCATCCTCGCGGTATATGGGAGATTAAGAATGAAGCCGATAGAGATAATTACTCTTATATGGCGGCTGAATTGGTGGATTATTTTGAGGTTGTAAAAGATGTCTTGGCGGACCAATGGCCTAAAGAAGGAGGAGACCATGTGTCAATACTAACTAAAACGACCGGTATAGGGGTTATGTTGTGGATCATGGCATATATTCATAAATTTATGTTGCCTGGTGAATTGGTTGCGGCTATACCGACCCATTATGAGACAAAAGAGAGGGAGAAGTATAAAGATATTGTACGAGCGAAAATGAATAAGGTTTATCCATATCGCGCGGAACTATTTAAGATAAGTGGTCAATATGGTTCTTCAGGAGGCAAGGGTCAGGAATCGGCATTACGGAAGGAGATTTTGAGAATTATTTCGGAATAGTGTATGGCTGATTGGATGAACTTCATAGGAGCATTGGGAAATGGAGAACTAATAGTGCCGATTTGGTTGATCGGAAAAAGCATCGTATTGAGGACGGTGTGCAAAACATTAATGCTAATATGAAATTATGAGAAAGTTTCCTACATGGTCGGAGTTTGAGTATAAGTATCCGACAGAGGCAGAGAGGCGGGATCGAATGGAAAATCTCGCTCGGTGTTTATTTTGCAAGCGATTCGATATAAAGTATGGTATCTATCAAAGCATTAATCAAACAGGGAATGAGACGGATGTGATAGAACGAGAAGGGGAAGTGATCGGATTTCAGTCGAAGTATTTCGTAAAGACGATTAATAAGGCAAAGATAATTGATTCCATTCAAAAGGCAAAACGGGAGAATCCGAATCAAACGAAGATAATTGTCTATATGAATCTGTCTTTTGGCACAGCGAACAGAAAGAAAACTGTGGCAAGGGGTAATAATAAGTCAAAGCGTGAAGAATCTCAAGTAAAAAAAGATATAGAGAAAGAAGCTAAAAGTGTAGGGCTAAAGATAGAGTGGGCTACAGATAAGATGATATTGCAACAGGTAGCTCAGGAGAGTTGGATTCAGGATGTGTTCTTTACCGTTGATTCGGATTACAAGACACTACACGATAGCGAGAAAAGACATTTGAATAATGTGCTGAATCCAATAGAGTGTACTATCGCATATCAAGATACGCCCATCAAAATCCCAAGAGAACAAATCATATCTCAAATTAAGGATGGTATCTATAATGGTAAGAGTTATGTAATACATGGAGAAGGAGGTTGCGGAAAAACGGCAATCATAAAGGATTTATGTGAGCAGTTAAAGAACGAGGATATCCCTATATGTATTAGAAAAGCACAGGCTCTGAAAGTAGAGAAACTAGATGATTTGTTTACGGATAAAAAGAATTTTACAATAGAGCAGTTTTTAACATTATATCGTGATGCACCCCATAAAGTGTTTGTGATCGATTCGGCTGAAAGATTGCAGGAGATTGACGATACAGAACCGGTATATAATCTGCTAAAGAAGCTACATGAGGAGGGGTGGAGTGTGCTGTTTACAGTACGTAATCAGTATATGGGTGAGTTAAGCGAAGAACTGCACAGAATATATTGTATTCCTCATGAAACAATACGAGTCGATACTATATCTGAATCAGAATTGGAGCAATATGCCAAAGAGTTGCAGATAAAATTGCCGGAAAGTGAGGATTTTAAGCGTAGATTATGTAATTTGTTCGATTTGAAATACTATCTGAATTACTATCCCGCTATACAACAAAAAGAATCCTATGATGAGTTTATCAAACAGATATGGAAAATGCGCGTAGTGGGGAAAGGAACATCCGGTATAGCACGCGAGAAATGTTTTGTTCAGATTGTCCGAGACAGAATGAACAAGGGTGATTTTTACTTGGATAAATTTAATTATGATGCGGAGCCATTACAAGCATTGATAACGGATGAAATAATCGAAGATACGGAAAACGGGATTTTTATCACACATGATATCTATGAGGAGTGGGGTGTTCTTCGCATTATTGAACAAGAATGGACGCGAAAGGACAATATACAGGACTTTTTTAATAAGATAGGTTCGTCGTACGTAACGCGACGTACTTTTAGGCAGTGGCTTTCGAATAGATTGAATAGGAAACAAATCCATGAAGTACAAGATTTATTCCATGCTTCCATGGATGATTCGATTCCAATTATATGGCGAGATGAGATAATCGTCTCCATTTTGCAATCGGTATATTGCGATGCCTTCTTTGAGGAATCGAAAGAGTTGTTGACTCAGAATAACTCAAAGCTTCTTGAGCGCGTAGCCTATTTGCTCATAGTGGCATGCACACGCATCAGTGATTTGAGCAAGGCGCAAGGTAGTGATTCTATTATCTACGTTCCGGATGGGCATGGTTGGGAGGTGATGATACGATTTATCTACAACCATAGAGAGAGCGGGATGAGGATACCATATCGGTTAAAGATATTGTTTGATTGGACCATCGTCAATCCTTACGGTGAGACTACCAGATTGGCAGGGTTAACCGCTCTGGAAGCGATGACTAAATATGAACAGTCCAAAAATAGATGGTATGCGTATCATCGGGACAAAGAGATACTGTTCCCAATAATATCTTTTGCTGCACGAACTATCAAAACGGAATTGACGCAACTATTGGAGGAAATTGTGACCAAGAGATGGTATAAGCATAATGAACCGTATTACGATTTTTCATTATTTATACTAACAGAGCATTTGAAGGCTATGAATCTTGTAGGAACTATACCTCAATCAGTAATTTCATTAGCGGAAATGATGTGGATGAGCAATGGAGAAAAGGATGGGGATGACAGGTATGCCATGGACTTAAATCAAGAACGACGTTTCGGATTACACCATCCGGATGCTATGCACAGTTATTTCCCGTCAGGAGCAAAACAAACACCTATCTTTTGGCTACTACGCACAGCACCATTTGACACTATACAATTTATCGTCCGTTGGGTTAACTATTGTGTACAAACATACGCGAAAGAATCCATAAAAGATAAGTCCGCTTTAAAATTGGAGCAGATAGAATTACATTTTTCGAATGGGAAGACAGTCAAACAATGGGGCTCATATTGGTTATGGGATATTTATCGAGGAGAGATCCATTATTCGGTGCCGCATTTGTTGGAGTCGGTACACATGGCGTTAGAAGAATATTTATTAACTGCTGCGAAACATAAACCGGAGAATGTTGAGCCTATTTGCGAGTATATCTTGAAGGGTAGTAAGTCTGTTTCCCTTACAGCTATCGTAGCTAGTGTCGTTATGGCTTATCCGGAGCGATATTATAAATTGGCATTGGTATTGTTTAGTAGTTTGGAATTATTTCATTACGATTCGATACGTCAACAAGGGGAAGGTACGCGACAATGGCAGGTAGGCATGGCAGCGTCATTAAATTATGAGATAGCCAAAGAACGCAGTCAATCGAATCAATTTCCTCACAGGAACAAATCATTAGAGGAGATTTGCACTAATTATCAGTATTTTAGGAGCGCATTGTCGGAGGAGGAGAGTCAGACGTTGTTGGAGCAAATCCGAGAAGTGTTAGATAAGCATTGGGAAACAGTAAATCAAGTTAAAGGAACCCGTGCGGATACGAAGAAGATACTGCTTTATCGAATGGATCGCAGAACGCATAAGCCAAAGGTAGAAGGGGAGAAAGACGGACAGATTATGTTCAATCTGAATCCTCAAATGCCTGAAGACTTACGGCAACGAAGTGATGAGTTTATAGAAGAGACGAAAGCCAGTATGCGTTTCTCTCCGCTTCATATTTGGGCACATAAGCGATTGCGTCATGAAGATGTGTCACAATATAGCCAATACGAGAATGACGTAACCAAAGTTACAAGTGCGTTACGCGATTTGTTAAATGCTATAAAGGAGAAAGAAGAATTGATGCCATTTGATGAATGGATACCATATTCCGTGTCCGGTGTTTTGGTACGCGATTTCTATAAGCATTTGACGGATGAAGATAAAGAGCTATGCATCGGATTGATCTGTGATAGGTTGGAGGAAGCGTTGTCGCCATCTTATCATCCACAGATAGATGATGGCGTGGAATGTTGTGTTCATGCATTGCCGAGACTGATAGAGGTGAGCGATGAAAAAGATAAGGAAGCTTGTTGGAAAGTGCTGTTGCATATATTGCAAAATAAAGTGCCGTTAGGTGAATATAAACGTGTCTGTGATTATGCCATTGAGACGGTACACGAAGGGCTATTGTGGGAGAAATATCCGCGAGAGACTCGTGAATTGCTGAATAGAAGTATTGAGGTGTCCGTATCCCGAAAGATAAATAAACATAGGGCGAATGTTAAATTTGAGAATGCCGAAGTTGTATTGAGCATGATTCCGGAGAATACTATGGATGAGGATTTGGAGGATATGGTGCTGCAGCAATTGCCTGTGATTAATAAGTTGTTGGCCGATGATCCGAACAATGTTTATTACAGAATGGTTCATTTGTATAGTGCTTTTGCACACTTCATCCTAAATCGACCTATAGATAAGATTGCATTGTATATCAATCCATTATGTGCAGAGATGACACCCAATCGGGAGTGGCAGTATTTTCTAATAGCACTTATCTCTACCGAGAATGTATTACGAAAACCGGATGCATTTTGGAAGGTGTGGGAGTTGCTATATCCAAAGTTGATAACTCAACCCAATGGGTATGACGACGATGTGTTAGCCATCTATTTGTTGTCTGGTAGGTTTGCATTGATTGATAGAGAAAACGGCTGTAGTTTTGACGCGTCCCACAGATGGTTGTATTCGAAGAGCGCCATTGATATAGGACATCTGCCAATCGTATTGTTCTCGATAGCAAAAGCGATGAATGATGTGGCGAAGGATATGGTGAGAGATGGTATTGATTGGGTGTATACGATAGTGACGAATCATCCTGATATCGAAATGAAAGAATTGCAAGTTTCAACAAATTTGTATCTTCAGGACGTGCTTAATGGATATGTGCGACAAAATAGGAAGGAGATTCGAAAAGACAATGCTCTTCGAAACAAGTTATTATCTATACTAACATTTATGGCAGAGCGTGAGTCTATATTTGCATATAAGTTACGTGAAAGGTTATGAAAAGATTGCAAATTATAGTAAAATATATTACAAAATTTAAAAATATTGTAAAAATTGGCATATACATTTGTATATGTCATTTTTTTTTAGTAATTTTGTGCGCTGAATAGCACATCGTGTGATTAAGGCGATGATATTGCGATATAACACATCAAACGTCACACATAACACATTGCTCATTGAGCATAGCATCGTGCGATAAAGAAGTAAATAGAAATTATGCAATATAGACAACTACATATCATAATGCCAATGGCAGGGGAAGGAAGTCGGTTCTTGAAAGAAGGATAAATAGAATTGAGATGAAACAATAACAACACCTGATTGAAGATTGCAGATTTTTAAAAGGAATATGGAAGTAGAAGAACTGAAAGAATTGCTGAAGGGAAGAGAGAAACGGACGTTGGAATACAAGCGTGCGTGGAATGAAGTGCCGAAGAATATGTTCGACACAGTTTGTGCGTTCCTGAATCGCGATGGAGGAGTCATCGTGCTTGGCGTGGAGGATAATGGACAAATAAAGAAAGGTGTTGATCCGGAAGCCGTGCATCAGATGTGTAAAGACATCTCGAACCTGAGCAATAACCCACAGAAACTATCACCGACATTCCTGCTGCAACCGGAAGAAGTGGACGTTGACGGGAAGAAAGTGATTGTGGTGTTCGTGCCTTCCAGCAGTCAGGTGCACAAGTCGGCAGGGAATATCTACGATAGGAGCACTGACGGAGATTATATCCTGAAGACGGATGCGGAGATCAGTGTTTTGTACTTGCGTAAACGTCAAGCTTATTCGGAGAACCATGTGTTTCCATACTTGCGCTTGGAGCATCTGGATGAGAACACCATTGCCAAGGCTCGGCAACTCATTAAACGCAAGTTCCCCAATCATCCGTGGTTGGAGATGGATACGATGGAGATGATGCGTCAAGCGAACCTATATTGCTACGATTTGGAGACCAATAAGAGCGGTTTCAATCTTGCTGCGCTGATGTTATTTGGTAAGCAGGAGTTTATTCAGAGTGCGCTGCCATACTATCGCTTTGATGCTGTAGTACGCTTGGATAATGTGGATCGTTACGATGACCGGTTGCCGCTGATGGGTAATATCATTGATAGTTACGATGCGCTGATGGCTTTCGTGGAGAAGCATCTGCCGGACCCATTCTTCTTGGAAGGGGACCAACGTACGTCGTTGCGCGAGAAGATTTTCCGCGAAATCATTTCTAACGTGCTGGTACATCGCGAGTATATGAACCCGACCTACACGGTGTTTGAAATCAATCGCGAAGGTATTATCGTTTCCAATGCCAACAAGCCACTGAAAGCCGGTCCGGTGACGCTGAGGAATTATGTGCGTCACCCGAAGAATCCGCACATGGCTAATTTCTTCATGCAGATGGGGCGTGCTGAACATTTGGGTACCGGAATCCGCAACCTCTATCACTATGTGCCCATTTACACAGGAGCCGATCCTGTAATTATGGATGATGACATGTACACGGTGAAGATGAGCTTGCCAAAATCAATGCAGATGCTGAAAGCGGTTGGGGAGGATACCGCGCAAGATACCGCGCAAGTTACCGCGCAAGTTACCGTGCAAGATACCGCGCAAGTTTCGAATCAGTTAAAGATGTTGATTGTGACACTCGGAGAAGAGACACTTAGCCGTGATGAGTTGATGGCACGATTACACTTAGAGCATCGTGAGAATTTCCGCTCAACCTATCTTAAACCGGCAATAGATGACGAGTTCGTCAATTTGACTATTCCGGATAAACCTACTAGTGGAAAGCAAAAATATTTCCTTTCAAAGAAAGGACTGCAGAAGTTAAGAGAGTTGAGGATTGAATAATTATGATTGACAATTTTTAATAATGCTAAACATAACGAATAAAAGATGCTGATTCTAGACACAATGCTCGACATAATGACGAGAAAGAAGTAATTAATCTATATCATCTCCCATCTATCCCGTATGTCTCTCGTAAATGAGTAAAGAAAACTAACACACCGTACACCATACACCGTACACTATACACCATACATACGAAGTCATGAACGAATACTCATACCAAACATTGAATGTCTATAAAGACGCGAAGGCGTTGGTCATAGAGATATATCGGTTGCTAAAGCAGTATCCGGCAGAAGAACGCTATGCCATTTGCGACCAGATTCGCCGCGCGGCAATCTCGATCACATCCAACATAGCCGAAGGTATGAGCCGTTTTTCAGACAAAGAGAAAGCACATTTCTTGGAGATAGCATACGCATCCATGATGGAGGTGGATAGTCAATTAGATATCTCTGTAGATTTGGCATACATTACACCTGGGCAGTTTGCCAATATTAGAGAAAAAATCAACTCTGTCGGGAAACAACTATCCGCGCTACGCGCAAAGTATGTAACAAAAGAAAATTAACACCATACACCCTACACTGTACACCAAAATTAGTACACTGTACACCATACACTATACACTATACACCATACACCAGAACAATGAAATTAAGTATCATAACCATAAACTACAACAACGCCGAAGGCTTGCGGAAAACCCTTGCCTCCGTAGCGGCACAGACGTATCGCAACATCGAGCATATCATCGTTGATGGTGGCTCGACCGATGGCTCTGTCGATATCATCCGTGAGTACGAAGAAACCATACACCATACACCATACACCATACACCTCATTTGGCTTTCGGAGAAAGACAATGGCATCTACAACGCCATGAACAAAGGAATTGAGATCGCCTTAGGTAGGCGTATCGTGAATTCCTTTAATCGTTCCGAACTTGTCGAGGATAAGAACAAAGGTATCGAAATCGCATTAGGAAAAAGGGTCGTCAACGATAATCACACATCCGAACGTGACCATACACCATACACCGTACACCATACACCGTCGCAATCCGATTGCGACTACATCCAAATCCTCAATTCCGGTGATCTCCTCGCCGCTCCCGATGTCACCGAGCGGATGGTTTTAAGGTTGAACGAATTAACGAATGAACGCATGAACGAGTCGGATGGCGTTGCCATCCTCTACGGCAACATGCTCAAATCATACGACGGCAAAACGATCATCAATCGTGACACCTGCGGTGGTGACATGTACACGCCGGAGTCATTTTTGTATTTTTATAAGGGTACGTTAAATCACGATTGTGCCTATATCCGCCGAGATCTCTTTGAGAAATACGGGCTCTATAACGAGGATATGAAGATTTGCTCTGATTGGGAATGGTATGTGCGAGCTATTGTGCTTGGTGGAGAGAAACCGGTATATACCAATATTGATGTAACGATCTTCGATATGAACGGAGTGAGTGAGTCCTATGGCAAAAACGCGGATATCATTAAACGCGAGCGCCGCGAGTACCTGGAGTCCATCCTTCCTCCGGCTGTGTTGCATGACTACGATGCTTTCTCTTTCCCGATTTTGCAATATCAACGACTCAAAAAACACCATCTCTGGGGAATCGTGTACCTCTTAGAACGCATACTTTTCAAGTTGGAAAAATGGGGCGTACTGCGATAAACGCAGAACAATGTGTGATTTGTTATGTTTTATATGTGATTGCGATATATGAATGAGTATCAGAAACAAATACAAGAGAAGTGCATAGACTTTGCGGTTAAGATAGATGCTTTACGAAAGGATCTCAATAAGAAGCACCATGAATACAATAAAGCAGACCAAATAGATAGGTGCGCGAGTTCGATAGGTGCAAACTATAGTGAGGCATTGTGTGCTGAGAGTGAAGCAGATTACATACATAAATTGGGCATTGTGCAGAAAGAATCCAACGAGACTATATTTTGGTTAAAAGTTATATTTCGCTGCGGATATATAGATAACCAATTATACGAAAGCCTTGTTTCCGAAGCAGACGAATTTGTCCGCATTACTACTGCTACAATCCTTTCTCTAAAAAAGAAACAAAAATGAATCAAACTTCAAACATAAAATATAAAACATCGGAACAACCAAAGTTGTCCATTATCGTTCCGATATATAATGTAGAGCAGTATCTGCGAAAATGTGTAGATAGTCTGCTTGCGCAGAACATTTCGGATTACGAAATCATCCTCGTCGATGACGGAAGTACCGATAATTGTCCTGCCATTTGTGATGAGTATGCTTCTCCTTCATTCGTTAATTCGTTAACTCATTCAGTCGTTATAAAGGTAATCCACCAACCGAACGCTGGTCTGTCAGCGGCTCGTAACAGTGGAGTCAGGATCGCGAATGGAGACTATCTCATGTTCGTGGATAGTGACGACTATATCGAATCGAATGTTCTAAAAGGATTAATGGAGCAAGTAGGACGTGATAATTTGGATGTGCTTCGCTATCGCCTCCAATATGTCAATCCGCAGTATGAGGTGTACAATCCCTATAAATCTGATCCGTTTAAGGGTAATGATTATTCCGCAGAAGTTACAGATGGTGTCACTTTTCTCAATACCCGAATGAATACGCAATGCTATGCGTGGCAATACGTAGTAAGAAGAAGTTTACTAATAACGAATGAAGGTTTAGCAAATGAGCGAGTGAACGATTGTCTTTTTACTTCTGGCATTTATTTCGAAGATACTGATTGGACTCCGAGAATGCTGATAAGAGCCAGACGAGCAGCAAGTACGAATACAGTTGTGTATAACTATCTTCAACGAGAGGGGAGTATTACGAAGGCTGTGAACCGGAGCAAACAGCAAAAAGTTCTCGATGATAAAATGCGGTTGATCAGCGAGATGCAGAGACAGGCCGTAACATTACGTAAGGTGGGACGCTATAATAAGTGGTATTATGGTATGATTGCAGATACTGTCGTGAGTATCATTGGTATGCTGAGTACTGACTTCTATAATGAGAAAGATAACTATTTGGAACAATTACGCTCGTTGAATATACATCCCGTCGCCAATAAGTCTATAAAAACGCGTTTGATTAACCTCTCTCCTCGTCTTGCGGTTGAACTATTGCATATTAAGAATAGGTAACATAGTGTACGATGTATGGTGTTGAGTGATATATACGATGTTAAACAAACGATAATACGAATCAGATAATATATGAAACTCAAATTATTATATACTAGGCGCTCTTTTGAGCACGTTTTTTATTATGATATTGTATATGAGTGGGAAGATATAATTGCAAAAGAATGTAATTTGTCTTTTTACAGCATTGCTGAGGAGTATGAAATTTATAAACAATGGAAGAAACGTTGGACTAGAAGATTGTATAGACACGCCCCTTTCCTGCGTCCGTTCTTGCTCCCTGCCAAGTATGGGTTGATGTATGAGATGTATCCTTGGATCTGGGAACCTCGCGTCAATAGCGAACATATTATTCCGGTTATTATTGATTTCTTCTTGACGGAAGAGCAAATTCCAGCGTTCTTTCGCAGTTATCAGAAATCCCCATTGGTGCTGATGACCAGCAGGGAAGCCTATGAGTATATCTTGACCAAAGAAAATCCGTACCATATCAAATTTGCCCATTGGGCTTTATCCCTTTCGGATAAGTATCGGATAGATAAGCATACCGTATTTGATAAGCAATACGATGTCGCTTTGGTCGGTAGGCAAAACCCAGTTTTAGAGGAATTCTTCTATCGCTATGTGAAGGCTCATCCGGACTTACGGTATGTATATCGCAAGATGGAGGACGGAGATTTTAATTACTACCAGGTGCAGAACGGTGTGGAGACTTTTGTAGGCAATATCAATGATAGAGACGATTATATGCGCTTGATGCGGAAGTCGAAAATCGGACTTTATATGACTCCTGATATTGACACCGACCATAAGCGTTCATGTGGGTTCAATCAAGTTACACCGCGATTCTTGGAATGGATTGCTGCCGGAGCACATGTAATTGCAAGGTATGTACCTAATCCGGATACTGAGTACTATAGATTACAGAATTTTTCAGAACCGATAGATACTTATGAGCAATTTGAAAAAGCGATGGATTATGCAATGACTCATGAGGTAGATATGGCTATGTATTCAGAGTACTTATCACATCATTACACATCTGTTCGAGCAAAAGAATTAAAACAAATAACAGAAAATTTATGAAACGTATAGCAATCATAGGAGCAGGAGTGTCGGGTTTGACTGCTGCCCAATATCTGAAAAATAAAGCAGATGTAGTAGTTTTTGAGAAGGCCTCAAAAGCTGGAGGTTTGATTCGTTGCGAACGGGTCAATGGTTCTTTGTTTCATACTTGCGGTGGGCATGTCTTTAATACAAAAAATCAACAAGTACTTGATTGGTTTTGGACACAATTCAATAAGGATGCGGAATTCCATAAAACGGATCGTAATTCGGTTATTTTTCTTCCTAATGGGCAGCAGATTCCATATCCAATAGAGAACTTTGCGTATCTACTCGAAGAATCTTTACAGAAATCCTTTATCCAAGACTTGCTTACTATATCTAATACTCCCCCCCAGCAGATTGATAACTTCAGGGACTTCTTGAAGCTCCGATTTGGTGATACCTTATACAGCCTCTATTTTGAACCAAATAACAAGAAAGTATGGCGACGCAGTTTGGCGGATGTGCCTATTGATTGGCTTGCTGGGAAATTACCAATGCCAACTGTTGAAGAAATCATTTATAATAACTTCAATCGAGTTGCAGAAAAACAATTTGTTCATAGCTCTTTTTTCTACGAGAAACAAAATGGGTCTCAGCTAATTGTAGAGAGATTATCTAATGGTTTAGATATCCGATGCAATGCACATATTGAGCAAATTGAGCGTAAACACGATCAATGGTGGATAAATGAAGAGGTATTCGACAACGTGATTTTCTGCGGAAATATAAAAGATATTCCACGTCTAATAAAAGGAGTAGAGATATCTGCATATACTCAACCAATAAGTGAATTACAGTATCATGGCACAACAGCTGCATTTTGTGAGATTGATGCAAATCCATATTCGTGGATATATCTTCCAGATGATAAGTATGAAGCACATCGTATTATTTGCACCGGAAACTTTGCCTCTTCTAACAATGGAGTATTACCTTTCAGCAGGACAACTGCTACAATTGAGTTTACTGATGAAATCCGCAAAGACGAGATTTTAGAGAATCTGCAACGCATCCCGTTAAATCCGACATATATTACGCATCAATACAACCAATATACGTACCCGATTCAGCAGCGAGACACGCGTGAAATGATAGCATCTCTCAAGCAAGTACTTTCTAAACAAGGTTTCTATACGACAGGAAGATTTGCGGATTGGGAATATTACAATATGGATGCTGCAATGGCAGCAACTATGCAAATGATTAGTCAAAACTACCTCATAGAGTAAAAGTGCAATATGAGAAACCCAACTGGTTCCTTAAGGTTAAAAGGCGTTTTATGCAGGTGGGAAGCTATTGTAAACAGAAACTGATTAGATTGCGATATAAGTAATGAAAATGATGAAATAAATCCACCATTGCAAAAAAACATGAAAAACCAGAGGATTAGGAATATCGATTTTGGAGCTGGTATCATGATAACATGGATGGTGATGTACCATGTGCTGATGTGGCAATGGGGATTGGAAGTGCCTGATTGGAGCATCACTGATCCAGCGCTTATCCCTTCGGATATCCATGCATTCATTAATCAAAAAGGGCAGTTGGAGATATTAAATCCCTGCGTTCACTTTCCGTATCTGAACTTCTTTATGCCGTGGTTCTTCTATAAATCCGGCCGGTTCTTCCGCAAACAATCCTCCTCTCAGTTGCTGCGCCATGACGGGCGCAAATTGTTGCGTACTTATCTTATATGGGGTGGAATAGGGTATGTGCTATATGTGGCTATGCGTCTTACAGACGGAACGGCAACATTGCGCGGTTTGACGTATTCGGTGGTTCGCCATACTTTTCTAACCGGCGAAGCACCTTGCAACGGCGCTTTGTGGTTTTTACTGTCGTTGTTCGGTGTGCATGTATTGGCTAATTGGCTGTTGCCGGAAGAACAATCGAATGACCGTGATTGGCGTTTTCATTTTCGATGCGGAGTAGTGGTGCTTACCGGCTATTTGATTTCGATAACGGCATATCGTTATGACTTTGATCTGCTTCCAAGATGGGTGGGAGACGGCGCAGCCGGGTTGGCTTTTTATACAATGGGGTATTGGTTGAGTCGATATGAGTCCAAATGGTGGCTTTTGATTCCGTGCGGATTGGTTTATCTGTATTGCTGTATCTTCGGTTTCCCGATGGTAGATATGTTGTGGTGCAAACTACTGAATGGCTCATTCTGCTTGTGGATGCCGGTAGCAATATGCGGTATAGTTGTATTCGACGGATTATGTCGCGTCATAGCGAGACTTTATACCAAGATAGAACAGCATGTTTCGGCGTTAACAGGAAAATCTCTGATGGAAGCTACTGGTCGAAATGCCATGCCGATTTATGTATCCCATGTCTTGTTGCTTGAGACCTATTGCTTTATAGCTGGCCAATACGGAAATCCCTCATGGTCGAATCTTCTCTGTATGTCTATTCTGATGACGCTTCTTTTTGCCGTCGTGCTTGGGCGTTCGACCATACATAGTAGGAAATAGACTGAAATAATCAGCAAAAGATACAATTATAAAGAAAAAAATCAAAATAATCCCTATATGCTTGCATATATGGGATTTTTTTTGTAATTTTGCAGCCAAATCGTGCATCGTGCGATAAAGGAATAAAATAAAATGATAAACATTCAAAATAAAATAGACTGTTGCGGATGCAATGCGTGCGGAGATATTTGCGCGCATGGGGCAATCACGTTTAAGACGGATAACGAGGGATTCTGGTACCCGGAGGTGGATGCATCTAAATGTACAGATTGCGGGCTCTGTGAGAAAGTGTGTCCAATGCTACATAAGGCATCAAAGGAAAATGTGGCTCCACAAGTTTATGGCGCTTATTCAAAAGATAAGGTTGTTCGTTTGGATTCTACCTCGGGAGGTTTATTCTCAGAGTTCGCAAAATCTGTTTTTCAAGAAAGAGGTTATGTGGGAGGTGCTATTTATAATGAGGATCATACGGTATCGCAAATTCTAACCTCAAATAGTGAATTGTTACCTCAAATTCGTAGCAGTAAATATCTTCAAAGCAATGCACATGGTGTATACAAGCAAATATTGACCGAATTAAAAGCTGACCATTGTGTTTTATTCTGTGGAACTCCTTGTCAAATACATGCGCTAAAGAATTATGTTCCTGAGAAATTTCAAACAAATCTTACTACAATAGATTTTATATGCCGTGGCGTTAATTCTCCTAAAGTGTGGCTTAAATATATAGAAATGCTTGAGAAGAAATACGATTCAAAAGCAATAGAAATAAAAGCCAAGAACAAGAAATGGGGATGGCATCGTTTTTCCATGCGCGTGAATTTTGAAAATGGGCAAGAGTATTGCGAGGATCGATATACTGACCTTTTCTTTGTGGGATATTTGCAGGCAGGCAATTTCTGTCGTCCGTCATGTTACGAATGTCAATTTAAGGGATTTCCTCAAGCTGCGGATATTACATTTGCAGATTTCTGGGGAATAGAAAATATAGATCCATCTATGGATCAGGATAAAGGTACCTCATTAGTTGTTGCTAATACAGAAAAGGGCAAGAAACTATTTGATTCTATCAAAGAAAACATTGTTTATAAGCAATATTCAGCAGATGTTTTGACATCCAAGCAAGAGGCCAATACATCGTTGGTAGCCGGAATAGAAAACAGAGATGCTTTTTTTGTCGCACTTGATAAAATGCCTTTTGAACAGGTAGCAAGTACTTATTTTCCACAAAATCACCCCCCAAAGAAAGCTTCATTTATACGGAGAGTTTGGAGAAAAGGTAAAAAGAGTTGGCGATTACTACGAGATATGCAGTATTCCATAAAAAATGTGTGTAGATATATTAAATGGAATTATTGCAGTGATAATATATTACGTCATAACGGTAAACTCGTTCCTTTGTCTGACACTATTCTTCAAATGGATAATGGCTCAAAGATAATCATTGATGGTTGTTTGAAAGTGGGAGATCAACAAGTTTGTGGTGCAAGACAGCAAACTCGTATTTGGCTGGAAGAAGGAGCCGAACTAATTATAAAGGGTGCTTTTACGATAGGAGCGGATAGTTATATCCGAGTCTATCAGAACAGCAAGTTTATTTTGCATAATGGATTTTTCAATGAACATGTGCAAGTAACAGCCGGTGATGTTGTTGAGATAGGTGATGGCTGCGCTATTGGGCGTGATGTAGTTATTCGGTCGTATGATGGACATACCATTGTGGATGAAAACTATAAAATTAGTAAACCGATTAAAATAGGTAATCATGTGTGGATTGGGCAAGGAGCAAGTGTATTAAAAGGCATTCAAATTGGTGAAGGAGCTATAGTGGCAGCCAATGCTGTGGTAACAAAGGATGTACCTGCGCATAATGCAGTAGCTGGAAATCCAGCAAAGGTAGTAAAAGAAAATATACTATGGGAATAATAATTCGTAATGTAAAAAAGGTAAAACAGTTTATATCTGATTTTAGACAATACCGCAAACGCAGAGGGATATATACTTGCAATGTGTCGTATTTGATTGATGGTAAGCGTTTTATGGCGGGTGAAGTGGTGCTTGTCTCAGGAGGTACAAGCGGCATAGGCTTGGCTACTGCACGTATGTTCCTTTTAGAAGGAGCAAAAGTCATTATTGCTGCTCGTAATCAATCAAAATTGGATGATATCATAAAGGAGGAAAATAATTCAAATCTTTCAGCTATCCAAATGGATGTGTCAGACATTTCATCCATTTCTATGATGCTTTTAAAGGCATCGGAGATATTTGGAGATATAAATATATTTGTGAATTGTGCAGGAGTATATGAAACCCCTGAAGATTGTAAATCGATATCTGATCAGTATGATCACATCATGAATATAAATCACAAAGGAATGTATGGAGCGAATCTGGCGGAGTGTGAATATTTGAGAGAACGTAATATAAAAGGAAAAATCATCAATATATCTTCGGTTGCTGGAGAACGATACCTTTGTGACCCATATACGTTATCTAAGTGGGGTGTAAATGTCATAACAAAAGCGTTAGCATTACAAATGGCAGAATATGGGATATGTATAAATGCAGTTGCCCCTGGTAATGTTCCTACAAATATATCTCAATGGCATAGAGATATCGATAGAAATAATTTATATACCGAACAACATAGAACGCATCGTTTAGTTTTGCCGGAAGAGGTGGCATGCTTGATTTTGTATCTTGCAAGCGATAGCGCAAATAGTATAATTGGTCAAATTATAGGAATAGATGGAGGTTTTGTAAAGTGATTTTATTGTCTTAAACAAGTAATAGGGACCAAAGATAAGTATGCGATAATTGTAATGATATTAAACAATGGGAAAGATAACTTGTGATAAAAGTATGGCGAATAGAATAGTTAATCACGGGGGGGGGTATTCGCGATGTGTTGTTGGTTCAAACCCAACTATGTACGACTTTGTGTATAACGATCCACGATTATTAAATCTTTCTATCGGTAGATCCGGACTTGACACTGATTTTTATAGACTAAAAGATAATCGATCATTATTAGATATGAATGCTAAGATTTATATATGCATAGTGCCTTTTTATTCCATATTGGGAAATGCTACGGATACAATGAAGACTATTGATATCTGTAATCATTTGTATTCATTAAAGAAGAAATCAGATTTTGTTTTATATCTACTTAGAAATAGTCCTAAGCGAACTCTAAAAATATTGTATAAATATCTATTCCGTTATGATGGTAAAAAGTTCATTAGAAATGCAATTCAAAGGTCTCGACCAACGAATATGGATGAACAAGTGGATATGATGTGTAATTCGTGGAAAGCAGAATTTGATATTACAGATTTTTCTATGCCATTAACAAAGAAAAATGAGCAAAGGCGAATTATTTCTAATGCTCATTTACATAAATTAATAAAGTTCTGCAAAATTAATGATTGGAAGCCTATTTTTATCATAATGCCCATGTCTCAATGTCTGTCTGATAAATTCAGTACTACATTTAGAGAAACATATATCCAGTCATTTATAAAACCATTTATTACGCAATACAATATCCCATGTATGGATTATTCAACTAATTCAATATTTTGGGATAACAATCTTTATTCAACTCCATTATTCTTAAACGAGCGTGGTGCAAAGATTTTTACACAAAAAGTCATAGATGATACACTAAATTTGTAACAATAGTAATGAGCAGTAAAAAGAAAATAGCATTATTAAATCTGCATGATATTATTAAAAAATATCATTGGATTACTTGTCCATATCTTCATAGCATATTGGCTGCGATTGTATTTATTACTGCTATTTTCGGTATTTGGTTTGGAACAGAACGAGCGATATTGGACTATTGGAATGAAAAGATAGTTCTCGCATATTTATCTTCTGTTTCCGGCAATTGGGTTTTGACAACGGCTTGTATCCTTATCTCAATATTTGTTTTGGCAGTTGCTGCATATCGATTTATTATTCGTTACCAATATCGCCTTTCAATAGTTACTATGGCATTGGTTTTAGTAACTTTGCTCTTTCATTATCGATATATAGAAACGAGTCTCTATGACTATGTATCTCCTTGGAATAACGGCTTTAAATATGTTGATTTTATATTGATGTGGCTCGGATTGTATATGATTGCGAGCATTGTGAATTTTATACATATTAAATCCAAAGGAGAACAAATAGAATCTGCAAAGGTTACAAAACCTAAGGCTAAAAGATTAGGTAATGGCTTGTTAATACCCGTTCTGCAATCAGATGCCCCGATAAATAACAATGAGGAAGATGAGTTGGACTATGATAATGAGATAAAGAAACTGATTGCGGAAATTACGGATTTGGATGCATCTCAATCATGGAGTATAGCTATTTCTGCACCTTGGGGAGCGGGTAAGACTTCGTTTTTGAACTTATTAAAGAAAAATTTACCTTCTGCCGATTTTGAACAATTAGATTTTGCTCCTAGAAATTGCAAATCCGAAGAAACTATTCAAGCAGATTTCTTTAATCAATTGGTCGCATTAGTCGCTCAAACAGATGTCCGTATTAAAAGCACTATGCTGAGATATATGGAGTTACTCGGAGTGATTGATAACACTGGCATAATATCAAAAATCACGCAACTCGGCATATGGAGTGATGAAACATCAGAACAATCACTTAAAGAAATTTTCTCTGAATATCCTAAACGAATAATTGTATTTGTTGAGGATTTTGATCGATTGACAGGTCCGGAGATAATAGAGGTTCTTAAACTAATAGATAATAATGCGGCATTCCCTAATATTATCTTTATTACTGCGTATGATAAAGAAAATGTAAGCGCGATGTTACAGCACGATGGTATTCAAAATACGACTCCGTTTACGGATAAATTCTTTAACTTTGAATATGTATTGCCTAGGCGACCATACACGTACGTAAAAAAATATTTATATGGACTATTGGCGAACATGATTGATAATGAAAAACATAAAGCAGTATTAGAGGAGATGTTTGATGAAAACAAACATGATGTAGATACTTTTTTGCAATCATGCATAGCTACTTTACGTGATGCAAAGCGTTTCTATAATTTGTTTGCAACAGATTATGTGTATCTGCAAGAAGATGTGGTCTTTAAAGAGTTCTTATTTGTTGAGTTGTTAAAGTATCATTATCCGGATGTATATCATAAACTGCATGCTCATGAATATTTGATGCAAGATGATACAATATGGGAACTCGAAGATAATTGTCAGGTTGATGAGGCTGCAAAAAAGATATTGAAGGAGCTATTTACTATTCAAAAAGTAAACGAATATGGTGACAATATACAATCTGAAAGTCCTTATCGTCATATCTATGATACTGCTTATTTTGATAATTATTTTATTAATGGCGTGTATGGCTATTTGCGTATAAAAGATATGCGAAAGACAATTGAGGAAGGTTTGGAAAATAGTAAGGAGACTATTGATAAGTGGTTTGATGATGGAATAAAAAAGACAGATTATTGTTTATTCCTTGATGATATTATGCGAGAAGATTTTACGACGAGAGAGCGCTATCTCAACTATGTTGATATCTATTTGTACGTGGTAATTCATCATCATAGCAAGATGCTTAGTTGGTCGAAAGGAAATATATTAGAAAGACAATATGCGCAAGAAACATTAAATACTTTGGGAATATCAGAAGAAGAATATACTTCACATTTATTAGGATTGCTGAATCGTGTTGATTGGGATTCTATGATGAGAGTACAACGAGAATTAGTAAACGAATTGATGAGTCATGATGATGAATACCTTATCAAATATTCTGAATTGTATAAACTTGTCAAACAACAGTTTTACGTCATTCTAAATGATGTTTCAGTTAATGAAGATGAAAAATATTCTTATCTGTTAAGTTGTTTTACTAGAGCGGGAAGATACCACAGTATAGACGAAGAAAGTCGTTATAAATATCGTAAGTATATTACTAAAAATCCCAATTGGTATGTTGCCAATTTTGTTAGATTGGGCATGCAATCTTCATCTCCAGATTTTAATTCTATCACATGTGAACCATTCTGGAGACAAATTTTCGGTAGTACGAATGAAATGTATTCATATCTATTTTGGAATGAGAATGATAATACTCCAAATATTCAGCGCGCTCGGAACTTCTGGCGACTTTTTAAAGCAAATGAATATAAGCCGATTGAATTTGATAAACAAGGAAATGTACAAGCAAAGATTGATAATGATTTAAATAATGAAATTTCGCAGTTGGAGGAATTAGAGCAGATAAAACAGGAGTTAAAATCATTGCGAACTAATGTTAAATCCAATAGATTATCCGTAAAACAGGCTCAATTGAGAATAGGTCAATTAGATAGAAAACTATCTAAAATACCATTATATATTCGACTAAATGGAAAAATTCGTGAAGAGATAAACAAACTGAAAGAAGAATTACAATGACTAATAAAAAGAAAATAGCATTGTTGAACATGCGGTATGATAATAACTATGGCGGCAATCTGCAAAGATATGCTATGGTTACTATATTGCAACGGATGGGATATAACGTTGAGTATTTATATATTCGCGATAATTGGGATGATTGGTTCGATAATAAAACGAATGGGAAAATTATCAAACAGAGTGTGAAGCAAATCATACGACATCTATTGCATCCAACGCAGGAACCATGGCTGGCATGGAAGCGAGAAGGAGGTGATTATTGCAAAACATGCAAGATAACAGAGCCGTTTTTGGAGAAATATATACCGCACACACAACCGATATATTCTCATGGTGAGTTAGAGATAGTATTTAGAGGAGGTGACTTTGATGCAATTATTGCCGGTTCCGATCAGATATGGAGAAAGCAATTTGTAGAAAGATATGGATTGGGAACGTGGTTCTTCGATTTTCTGCCAGATGATTACAAGGGGATCCGTGTTGTATACGGAGCATCTTTTGGCGTCGCAGAACAGGAATACACCAAAGAAGAACAAGAATCTTTACGTCACTTATTTAATAGATTTAATGCAGTATCCTTGAGGGAAACAAGCGGATTGAAACTACTGAAAGATTATGGATGGACAATTCCGCAAGCAGAGTGGGTGTTAGATCCTACATTATTACTATCTGCTGAAGATTATTCACATTTAATAGACATGACAGAAACACAGGAGCCTGAAGGAGATATGTTTTGCTATATATTGGATCGGACAGAGGAAATTGATTTACAAATCCAAAATATAGCCAAACAAAATATGTTGATTCCATTCGTGCGCTCCATTCGCGATGAGAATCCCTGTTCAATAGAACAATGGCTGCGATATATGAGAGATGCAAAATTCATTTATACAGATTCATATCACGGGTTATTGTTCGCTATAATCTTTCATAAGCCGTTTTACTTAATGTACAATAGTTTTAGAGGGAATGCGAGATTTGATTCCGTCTTGGCGCAATTGGAAATAGATTTAGAGAATCCCAATTATGAAAAGATTTTTAAGAAACTCGAACAATATAAACAACAATCACTCGGATTCTTAACTAAGGTATTACAATGATATAGAAATTTTAACGCAATAATGAAAAATATTTTAATCATACCGCCATTTAATCCGTATCCATTGGTAAGCGGAGGGCATCAGGCCATTTTTAATGGAATAGCCATATTAAAAGATGTAGCTAATGTGTACGTATGTGTGCCAACTACTGAGAGTATGCATAAAAAAGGAAAGGATCGAGATTTAGAACGTGCATTACCATTTGTAAAAGTTCTGTATTATATAGAGCCATCTTCTCGCCATACGTTCAAATGGTATTGGAAAACTCTATTTAATAAATTGAAATGTTTTATTCCTGTACTGAAAAAACGAAAAATTTCAAATGTATCAGAACAAACAAGTCAATGTGCATTAGAGGATATTTATGATATTCCAGATACCAAAAAGCAATTCATACTCAATGCTATCAAAAGATATAACATTGAAATAGTACAAGTAGAAATGATAAGAGACATTAAGATTGTCGAATATTTACCTCCGCAAGTGAAAACAATTTTTGTACAACATGAAATTAAATTTGTTAAAGACGGATTATATTTAAATGAAATGGGCAATGTACCAAAAGATGTAAGAAATAGATATGAAGAAAATCGAATAGAAGAAATTAGACTGCATAACTTATATAATCATATTATTACATTGTCATCGATAGACACTCAAAAATTGCAAGAGGGTGGAGTCTCCGTCCCAATAGCAACGTCTTTGGCAATCGTGAAACCACAAATTGATTCCGCACAAGGTAAGCAAGAAGTGTTAAAAGTATTATCATATGTAGGACCGGAGGGGCATTATCCCAATTATGATGGTGTGATGTGGTTTCTCGAAAATTGTTGGTCATTATTGATGGACAAGGATCCTGAGTATACAATACAGATCATAGGAAATTGGTCAGAACAAACAGCGTTAGAATTAGCAGAAAAATATGATAATAGAGTAAAATGTGTAGGCTTTGTTGATGATTTAGGTGAGTCTTTAGCAGGCACAACTATGATAGTCCCGCTCAATATAGGTAGTGGAATCAGGATGAAGATTTTAGAGGCGGCTCAACTAAACGTGCCTGTAGTTACTACTCCCGTTGGCGGGGAAGGATTACCTCTAGTAGATGGAGAGAATTGTTTTATCGCAAGCGAGCCAAATATTTTCGTGGAGGATATTCTCAAACTACAAGATGTTGAGTTGAGACAAAAATTTGTCAAGCAGTTGCAAAAAATCATTGCAACGAAATATTCTCTTCAGGCTCTTAAAGAAAGTAGAATTTTACTATACAAATGACAAAATGTATAATCAAAAAATAATGAAAGAACAACAACCCAAAGCCAGAGTGTTGGCTCTTTACCTGCCGCAGTTCCATCCGATACCTGAGAATGATGAATGGTGGGGAAAAGGATTTACAGAATGGACCAATGTCGGGAAAGCGAAACGCTATTTTCCTGGTCATTACCAGCCACGTGTACCTGCAGATTTAGGCTATTATGATCTCCGCGTACCAGAAACCCGCGAGGCACAAGCACAAATGGCACGCGAGGCAGGTGTGGAAGGCTTTGTCTATTGGCATTATTGGTTTGGCAACGGCAAACAACTCTTGGAACGACCTTTCAACGAGGTGCTTACTTCCGGCAAACCTGATTTCCCATTCGCTCTCGCATGGGCAAATGAAAGTTGGAGCGGAACCTTGCATGGGTTGGTAAAAGGAAAGATGCTGATAGAGCAGACATATAACGAGGAGGATTATATTGAGCATTTCTATTCGGTACTTCCGGCATTTAAGGATAAGCGTTATATCACGTGCGAGGGAAAACCCATCTTTATGATATATCGCTATGACAAGTGTCCTAACATAGCGCACTTCATCGAACTTTGGCGTACGCTAGCCAAAGAAAATGGATTGAAGGGAATCTACTTCATGGCTTTTGGGCATAATTTCTATAAAAAAGAAGATACTGATGCATTCCTTCAAGAGGCAATGAATATGGGATTTGACGGAGTGAGTTTCACGAATCTGCGCGGACCTCGTAAAACGGATAAATGGAGTAGGTTGTTATTCCATATTAATCGTGATATCCGCCATCGTCCAGATTGTTTTGAGTACGATGATTCGGTTTTTACAACTGATACTTGCAGGGAAGAAAATGCATTTCCTACGATGATTCCTAATTGGGATCATACACCGCGAAGTGGGATTAAAGGTAATGTAATGATGGGATCCTCTCCAGAAAAATTTCAAAAGACAGTGCGGAAAATGGTTGATTTGGTTTCCAATAAGCCGTATGACAAACGTTTTATATTCCTAAAATCATGGAATGAATGGGGAGAAGGTAACTATGTAGAGCCGGACTTAAAATATGGTCATGGCTGGTTGGATGCTCTAAAAAATGAATTGATGTAGAACTATTCATGCCTTCACAGAGACTAAAATATTTAGATATCGCGGCTGGTATCATGACGATATGGGTTATGGTATTTCATGCTATATATCCGATGTTTGGGATAGATGAATTACAAGTAGTTCCTTGGTTCTATTATTTTATGCCTTGGTTCTTTTATAAAGCGGGTATCATGTTCCATCCAAAGGATATGAAAACGGAGATTCAAAATGGATGGCAAAAATTAATTTTTACATTTATCATTTGGTCATTCATAGGATGGTTGGCTCATATAGGTTGGCATTGCTTTGCAGGAGATTTAACGCCAAGGATTGCTTTCTATTCTCCCATTCGTTCTCTTATATTATCTGCTTCCGTCCCAATAAATGGAGCTGTTTGGTTCTTGCCTATCTTATTTTTGGTGCGAATTATCGGAAATTGGCTATTGAGCAAAAATATCCGAGCAGAATGGATTATTTTGGGAGCAGCGATATGTGTGCTTGCGATAAAGCTATTGAAATGGCGCTTTATGCCTGTATATGTAAGCGGGACTGCATGGGGCTTATTCTTCTTTTCTGTCGGATACCTCTTGAAAGAGAAAGAAACTAATAAATGGATAGCAAGTATTGCGGCACTTGTTTTTATTGTTTCATTATTTACCGATATTCCTTCTGTGTATAGCAAATCTGGAACTCCACTTATTCAAGTATTATGGTATCCGGCATGTGTGTCAGGATGTGTTTCATTTAATAATGTATGTCGTTTGTTTGCAAAAATACCAATTGTGGCACATTCACAAAAGGGGATATTTAAATATGTCGGACGAAACGCTATGAATTTTTACGTTCCGCATAAAATAATTTTTCATTTAGGATTCAATCTCATTATTTTCTACAGAGAAGAATGGTATAGCACGTGGCAAGGGCTGTGCATCGTGTTAGCCGCTTATGCTATTATATTACCAATAGTTAATCTAATAATCAATAGAATACATCAATGTTAGTCTCATTTATCATACCGTCCTATAACTCTGCGCACACGGTAAAGCGGTGCTTGGATAGCATCTATGCGCTTTCGCTCAAACCGGAAGAGTTTGAGGTCATCTTTATCGATGATTGCAGCACGGATTATACCGTTTCAATAATTGAAAATTTCAAATTTCAAGTTTCAAATTTAACACTTCTTCGTCAACCCAAGAACAATCGTCAGGGTGCTGCACGGAATAGGGGAATGAGTGTGGCCAAAGGCGAATATATCTGCTTTGTGGACAGCGATGATATGGTGACGGATGGAATTGTGGATGCTATCCGGTTGGCAAAGGAGAAGCAGACGGATATGACAGCATTCCATATGGCGTTTGTAGGCGATAAAGGTGAGATAACGCATGAACAAGAACATCTTTCTTTCTCTCCAGATCAAATTATATCCGGCATAGAGTTTCAAAACAAATATCCTTATTGGTGCTCCGGGCCGGTAGCGTATGTATATAGCAGGGAATTTCTTAATAGTACAAGCTATCCATTTAGAGAAGGGGTGCTGTACGAAGATTCTGATTTTGTCGCTATGCACCTTTATTACGTGAGGCGAATGGCTTATTCTTCTACATTGGGATACTTAGCATATTATCGTGAAGGTTCCACTACGCATAGTATATCCTATAGAAATGTCTCTGATTATCTATTGCTTGGTGCACGTATGTTGGCACTATATGATAAGATAACAGAGGATCAATTAACGAATGAACGATTAAGCGAATTATCGAGTGGAGAGATAGTGAGATTCGCGGAAGGTATTTTAGAGGGGGCTTGTTTTAATGTTGCAAAATCATGCAGGCGATTGGTAAAACTTGATAGTATAGGTGATGTGCGGGCATTTTATGAAAGAGTAGATTCAATGACTGATGCGAATGCCTTGTATACGGATAAACGATTGCGTAAGTATTATTGGAGCGTTTGGACTTCAATATGTCTGGGGCATAAATGTCTGGCAATAATATTGCTAACTCTGTTGTTGCCTATCTTTAAGCAGAAAAACAGGCGAGATTAAAATATTTGCTGCAAAAAAGAGAAATAGTCAAATAATGAAAACAGTACTTTTAGTTTTTGGAACGAGGCCGGAGGCGATAAAGATGGCGCCGCTGGTAAAGAAGTTACACAGTGAACCGGATAAGTTCAAAACGGTGGTTTGTGTGACAGCGCAGCATCGGCAGATGCTTGATCAGGTGCTGCATATCTTTGATATAAAGCCGGATTATGATCTGGACATCATGAAACCCAACCAAGATCTCTATGATATTACTGCGCGTGTGCTTCTCGGTATGCGTGATGTGCTTAAAGAGGTACAACCGAACGTGGTGCTGGTCCATGGCGATACGACGACCTCTACTGCTGCGGCGCTTGCGGCTTTCTATCAGCAGATACCGGTTGGGCATGTAGAAGCCGGATTGCGTACGCATAATATCTATAGCCCTTGGCCGGAGGAGATGAACCGGCAGATTACAGGCCGTATCACTACCCATCATTTTGCACCGACGCCTCTTGCAAAGCAGAACTTGTTGCGCGAGAATGTAGCGGAGAACCAGATCATCGTTACCGGTAATACCGTCATCGATGCATTACATATAGTGACGAAACGATTGGCTGAGGATGCGGAATTGCAGCAATCCGTGCGAGGCGAATTGGCAGAGTTCGGGTATGATGTCAATCGGTTGAACAAAGGACGAAAGTTGCTGCTGATAACCGGACATCGCCGTGAGAATTTCGGAGAAGGATTCTTAAATATATGCCATGCCATTAAGGATTTAGCAGAGCGTTATCCGGATACCGACTTTGTTTATCCGGTTCATTTGAATCCGAATGTGCGGAAGCCGGTGTTTGAGATTCTTGGTGACGGAGCGGAGAAGAACATCTTCCTCATAGAACCACTACAATACTTGCCGTTCGTATATATGATGGAGCGGAGTTATTTGATTTTGACAGACTCGGGAGGAGTACAAGAGGAAGCTCCGGGACTTGGCAAGCCGGTGTTGGTGATGCGGAATACGACGGAGCGTCCGGAGGCTGTGGAAGCCGGAACGGTGCTTTTGGTTGGAACGGACAGAGCGAAGATAGAGCAGGGAGTGGTAGACCTGATGGAGAAGCCTGAGGTATATCGAAAGATGAGCGAAGCCGTGAATCCTTATGGAGATGGGCATGCGTGCGAACGCATAACCGCGTTCCTCGCAAATGTATAATGTATAGATGTATGATATATGAGTGGAATTCCTAAAATAATCCATTATTGTTGGTTCGGCGGCAAACAGATGCCGGAACTGGCAGTCAAATGTATCGAGAGTTGGAAGAAGTACTTGCCGGAGTACGAACTGCGGCTATGGAACGAGGAGACCTTCGACCTCGATATGTATCCGTATGCTCGTGAAGCGTACGACAACCACAAGTTTGCGTTTGTGACGGATGTGGTGCGGCTATGGGCGCTTGAGAAGTTCGGAGGTGTGTATATGGATACCGATGTAGAGGTTTTGAGACCGTTAGGCGAACTGATGGAGCTACCGGCATTTACAGGTTATGAAGCCAGCATGGCGAATGCACCGGTAACAGGTCTTATGGCTTCGGCGCCACATGGCGTATGGGTGAAAGAGCAGTTGGCGTATTATGAAGGAAAACATTTCGTGAATCCGGACGGGACGTTGGACCTCACGCCGAACACAGTACCAATTGCCAATATTATGGTTGCCGGAGGATTTAAGATTGACGGGAAGTATCAGGTGTATAAAAACGATATGCATGTGTTCCCAGTGGACTATTTCTGTCCGCTGACGAGCACACGGGTGCTGAAACTCACGAAGAACACGTATTGCATTCATCATTTTGCCGGGAGTTGGGTGGAGAAAACCCGCGGGCAACTTATCAAAGAATGGATAGTAACCCATATCCTTGGGCGGAAGTTGACGGATAAGATTGTGCAGGTGAAGAGGAGACTGCGCGGTAGGAAATAGAAGATAGGATGGATATTATAAGCGAAAAATATTTGGAATTGCTGAAAGCAGCCTTATGGGGTGGTAATGAGTTAACGAGTGAAGGCTTAACGAGTGAAGGCTTAACGAGTGAAGGAGTTAACGGAGTTATTCATTTGGCGGCATTTCAAGGGACGGGTCCGTTGGTGTATGACCAATTGCTGAAGATGCCGGAGGTTGAGATACCGGCAGAGTTGCGCATGCAGATGAAGCAGCAGTGTGTTTCCACCATGATGCAGCAACAAAGGATGGCTCCGCTATTGACGCAGGCATGGAAGGCTTTGGAACAATCAGATATTCATCCTGTTCTATTAAAAGGAGCCGGATTGGCACAATACTATCCCCAACCGCATCTGCGTCAATGGGGCGATATTGATCTTTATGTCGGGCAAGAGAATTTTATTAAAGCATGTGACATATTAAGGAAGACATTTCCGGACTCTATATATGGAGAAAAACCGGTGGAAGGATGTAAGCATTATAACTTTGATTTCCCGGGCACAGCTATAGAGACCCATCGTATAAGCATAGGCTTTGCGCATCCGTGCGACAGGCGATACTATGAGCACTTGGAGAAAATATACCTGACCCCAAACGGACCTTCGTTTGACTATGAAGGGCTTTCTATCACCACCCCGGAAGAGACATTCAATGTGTTCTTTACCTTCCTGCATGCATGGCATCATTTTGAAGGATCGGGTATGAATATGAAGCAAGTATGCGATGTGGCGGTACTGCTTCATACCAAACACGAGGTTATAAATAGCAAACAGCTGCATGAAATGCTGACGAAACTTCATCTAATGGAAGTCTGGCAGCTATTTATGTATATTATTACGAACTACCTCGGACTTCCGGAAGAAGAATGTCCGTTCTATACGGATGCATGCAAAGAACGTGCTGAGTTACTGTTTGAACGCATTATGAGGGAAAGTTCGGCAAGAAAACATGAAGCACTGAAAACAGAAGGCGCATCATACCTGAAGCGCAAATGGATAACCTTCCAATCCCGCATGGTTAATAGCCGGTTAGTGAGAACTTATGCGCCTAAATATGCATGGCATAAGATGGTCGGCGATGTGTTGCATGGAGTAGAGAGGACGATGAGGAGGAAGTAGTGGGGGGATAAAAAAAGCGACCCCGTAGGGCCGCTTCTTACACTTTTAAACTTTTACACTTTTAAATTTTTTACACTGTACAGCCAGCTGTACCTCTCCACCTTCCGGGGTCCCCAACGGGCGCTAACAGAGTGCACCCGGTGGGGAAGCGTAGAGCAAGGCGAAAGATCATATGAGCGGCTGTGCCGCGAATCGT
>OCTW011498721.1_pt1 | contig 42767 bp, 32 predicted proteins | sample 1539671 | NCBI WGS metagenome assembly OCTW01 (sample SAMN02144230, study PRJEB22623) | gut metagenome | biome: sheep rumen | host: Ovis aries | place: New Zealand
GTAAGTCTGACTATCGCATCCTCAACCTCACCATGAGCAACCATCATAAGGTCAGCAAGCTCATCAACGATAACAACTATCTGCGGAAGCTTTACAAGATCAGGTGAACCCTCAGGATCATCATTGCTCTCGGCCTTCTTGTTAAAGCCCTTCAGATTCTTTACATTATATTTTGAGAAGAGCTGATATCTCTTCGTCATCTCAGCAACAGCCCAATTAAGAGTGCCTGCTGCCTTCTTTGGATCAGTAACAACCGGAACCAGAAGGTGCGGAATACCATTATAGCTGGTAAGCTCAACCATCTTAGGATCTATCATTATAAGCCTTACATCTTCAGGAGTAGACTTATAAAGAATACTCATAATGAGCGTATTGATACAAACCGACTTACCTGATCCTGTCGCGCCGGCAACAAGAAGATGCGGCATCTTGGCCAGATCCGTTACAACCGTCTTGCCACCTATATCTTTACCGACTGCAAATGTAAGGCGAGACGATGAATTCTTATATTCTTCGGATTCAACGAGATCTCTGAATGAAACAACACTGTTTTCTTTATTTGGAACTTCTATTCCTACTGCAGCCTTGCCCGGAATCGGTGCTTCTATACGAATATCCGCAGCGGCGAGTGCAAGTTTAATATCATCAGCAAGAGCTGTAATCTTTCCTACTTTTACACCTACATCAGGCTGAAGCTCGTATCTTGTAACTGCAGGTCCAACACTACAGTTCATGATACTTACATTTACTCCGAAGCTTTCAAGAGTATCCTTAAGCTTCTTTGCTGTTGCACGAACCTCATCCTCAGTGCTTCTGCCGCCGGAGTTTTTGCTCTTCTTGAGAAGTGATACCGGTGGAAGCTTGTATTCCTTCTTAGGTCTCTTAATCTCTCCAACCTTGGATATTTCTTTGGCAACCTGAGTTGTTGCTTCTTCTGCTTCTTTCTTGGTAACAGCCTTCTGTCTCTTCTCTATAAAATCAGGAACAAGTGGATCATTTTCTTCCGGTGAAAGCTCTACTTCATCTTCTTTGGAAGGTTTTTTGATTCCTCTTATCGGGAAGCTGTCATCTATAGGATCATAGTCCTTCTCAGCATGAAGTGTGATAACACCCTCCTTGGCAGCCTCCTCTTCCTGTTTCTTTCTCTTTGAATTACGTACTCCCATTGTAGATGGCATCTCAGGTGATCCGGTTTCTTTTTTCACCTCATGCATCTCTTCATTATCTACACGTTTATTCTTTGGCGCTGAAGTCTTTTTAGGCTTAGTCTCCTCATCCGGAAGTACTTTTATTGAACTGAGTATGCTCCTGCCTTTTGACTCTTTATTTACAGGAATCAGTTCTTTCCTTTCTGTTCTTCCGGCAGATTGTTCCGGATAGCCCTCATCGTCACCATCTTCGTATTCATCATCTTCGTCATCATAATATGATGCTCTGCTTGTTGCAGCATCCTTAATATTCTTGAAGAAATCCAGAATAGAAATCTCCGTAACCTCGATTACGACAACAAAAACGAGAAGAACAATAATTATAATAAGGCCAACAGTTCCTATAAAGGCGTGAAGTATAGATGCTATACCACCGAAAATAAGACCGCCTCCGACCTTATCATGAAAACCATCAAGATAAATGCTCTTAGCAGAAACGCCTTCTGCACCATTTATCAACTGAAGAATAAAATCAGCATCAATCAGTGCAACACCTGACCAGATTATTTTCTGAACAACTCTTCTTTTTCCTCCGTTTGCCATAAGAAAGAGCACAGAAAGAATAACATATATAGGAAGTATATATGTTATTGCTCCAAATATACCAAAGAAGAAACCTGACACATAATCACCGACTACTCCACAAAGTTTAAAACTGCTGAGAAGAAGGAAAATACAGAAAGCAGTAAGCACGAAGAAAACTATCTCCATCCTTGTTTCCGGAGATAGTGAATTGTCCTGTACTACCTGCTTGCTCTTGGTAGAATTATTCTTTTTTTTGCTGCCGGATGATGCCATCCCATTACCTCGTCAATTACAAATAAGTATTTTTCCAGCGAAATATGTTGCGCCGGGCGTGGGTTGCTCAGCAACCACTAATACAGGAAAACATCCCCCGCGCATTGAACCTTTGCCATGCGCGGAGGATTTATTATTAAAATGTATAAACTATATCATTCTCATCTTTAAGAATATCAAATGGTATATAGTTGTCAGCCAAAGCCTCTCCATTTACAGAAAGACTTGTGAAACCTGATTCTTTACCCTCAGGATTCTCAAATACCATATGAAGCTTCTTTCCACGGAAAGTCTTCTCTACTTCATACTTCTCCCACTCACTTGGAATTGCAGGTGCAAGCTTCAGTCCTGTGAGATCAGGTCTCATACCGAGAATACCTTCTACGGAACCCACCATAACTGTAGATGCTGTTCCTGTAAGCCAGTGAACATGAGCTCTTCCGAAGTATGGGCTGTCACTTCCTTCAGTGAACTGACCATGTGAATATGGTTCAAGTTTTCTGACCTCTGCCTTATCATTCATAGCTGCAGGGCTTGAATTTACGAAATATTCATACGCTCTGTTACCATGACCCATAAGTGCTTCGGCAAGTATTATCCATCCCTGTGGCTGTGAGAATATACCACCATTCTCTTTTGTAGATGCATTAAAGAGAAGCATGAGCGCTCCATCAAATGCGTGATCCTTATAAGCAGGTGCCATAAGCATGCATCCATGTTCTGTACTGAGAATATCATGTACAGAATCAAGTGCCTTCTCTGCCTGATCCTTGCTTGCAAAACCACTGATTACAGACCAGCTCTGAGGATTGAGCCACATTGACGCTTCAACGTCATCTCTCTTACCGATAACCATACCGTCATCTTTAAATCCTCTTATGAATCTGTCCTCATTCCAGCATAGATTCTGAATTGTCTCACCGAGCTTCTTCTGTATATCGTCAATATAAGCTATATAAATCTTATCATTCTTATATTCAGCAAACTTCTTAATGATATTCATTGCATAATATAACTGGAATGCAACGAAGGTTGATTCACCATCCTTGCCAAGTCTGAGACAGTCATTCCAGTCAGCATGAAGTCCTGCAGGCATTCCATGTATACCAAGATGATTCATAGAGAAATCAATAGCTCTCTTGAGATGTCCGTAAACACTTGCATTGTCTCCATTTGCAAATACTATATCTTCATCAAGGAATTCAATATTACCTGATTCGGAAATATATTTATAAACTGTTGGGAATAACCAAAGCGCATCATCAGCTCTGTATGCAGGATGACCTGTAGCTCTTACATAAGACTCATCATCAGGAGTATCCTCATGACCCGCATTATGATCGAACTTAACAAGCGGAAGACCTGCACCATTATTTACCTGAGCAGAAAGCATGAATCTTATCTTCTCAAGAGCCATTTCAGGTGCAAGATGTATAACGCCCTGAATATCCTGTACTGTATCTCTGTATCCATAACCATTTCTGAGACCGCAATATGTAAATGAAGCAGCTCTTGACCAGATAAAGGTCATGAAACACTGGTAAGCATTCCATGTATTGATCATTGCATTGAATGCAAGACTTGGAGTCTTAACCTGGAAGTTACTGAGCTTACCATGCCAATACTCTTTAAGTTCATCTATCTCAGCAGTACATTTAACTGAAGGAATATCATATGAGCTTATGATACTTTCAGCTTCCTCATCATTCTTAAGTCCAAGTATAAATGTAAAGGTTTTCTTTTCGCCCGGCTTAAGATTAATCTTAGTAGCAAGAGCTCCACATGAATTAAGATTATAATTCAGTGCATTTCCAAGGTCGCCCTTTTCTACTGTTTCAGGATTACCATAATTATGATAATTACCGAGGAATGATTCCTTATCACCACAGTAGGAAGAAACCTTTGCACCTGCAAGTCCGAAGAATCTGCATGCAGCTGTGCTTCCGTTTACAGCCTGTTTTACATTTTCATTTATAACCTGCTTGATACGGTTACCAAGGAAATACGTTCTGGTTATAAAGAGAGTATACTGAAGGTTAATCTGATCCTGCTCATAGTTGCTCTCATTTGTAAATTCTGAATAACCTGTAACAGTAAGATTTCTCTCCCTGTCGGAATCATTCTTAACTTCAACACACCATACTTCATGTGTCTTATTAAGCGGCACATAATAGCTTACGCTTGTGCTTATATCTTTGTACTTTGAAGATATAACTGTATATGCGGTACCGTGACGGCATTCACTCTTGAAGCTTGCAAGATCTTTGCCTACAGGCATCCATGAATTTGACCAGTATTCTCCGGTCTCATCATCTCTGAGATATACATATCTTCCCGGCTGATCAAAGCTGTTGAAAACATATCTTATAATACGGCCGTTTGCACCGGATTTAACGAAGCTGTATCCTCCGGCATTATTTGATATTATAGCGCCATACTCCGGCGAGCCAAGATAATTGGCCCATGGTGCCGGTGTATCAGGTCTTTCTATAACATATTCTTTACGAGTTTCATCAAAAAAACCAAAACGCATATGATAACCCTCCGTCAAGCATTACTCTACTATTTCTTTAAGTGCAAGACTTATCTTTCCTTCTCTGATATCAAGGACTTTAACATTTACTGTGTCACCGATATTAACAACATCTTCTACCTTTTCAACTCTGTGATCAGCAAGCTTAGAAATGTGTATCATACCGTCCTTGTTAGGTGATATCTCTACGAAAGCTCCGAATGGCATGATTCTTACAACCTTACCTGTATAAACCTTACCAACCTCGATAGGATCAACTATAAGATGAATAATCTCAAGTGCCTTAGCGATGCCTTCCTTGTCAGTACCGCTTACTGATACAAAACCTTCATCATCGATATCGATCTTAACGCCTGTCTCTTCGATGATAGAGTTAATTGTCTTTCCTCTCTGACCTATAACTTCACCGATCTTATCAGGATCAATCTTAAGCTGCTCAATCTTTGGAGCATATGCATTAACCTCAGGTCTTGGAGCAGGTATGCACTTAAGCATTACTTCATCAAGGATGAACTCTCTTGCCTGTCTTGTTCTTGCGATAGCTTCACGGATTATATCATCTGTAAGACCATGAATCTTGATATCCATCTGAATAGCTGTGATACCCTTCTTTGTACCTGCCACCTTGAAGTCCATATCTCCGAAGAAGTCCTCAAGTCCCTGGATGTCTGTAAGTACTACATACTCATCATCTGTATCACCGGTAACAAGACCACATGAGATACCTGCTACAGGAGCCTTGATAGGAACACCTGCTGCCATAAGTGACATACATGAAGCACATGTAGAAGCCATTGATGTAGATCCGTTTGACTCAAATGTCTCAGATACGGCACGGATTGTATATGGGAATTCTTCCTCTGAAGGAATTACAGGAAGAAGCGCTCTTTCTGCAAGTGCACCATGTCCTATCTCACGACGTCCCGGACCACGTGATACCTTTGTCTCACCAACTGAATATGATGGGAAATTGTAGTGATGGATATATCTCTTTGATGTAACGTTTACATCAAGACCATCCACCTTCTGAGCCTCTGCAAGAGGAGCAAGTGTTACGATATCGCAGATCTGTGTCTGTCCTCTTGTAAACATAGCAGAACCGTGAACTCTAGGAATGATATCTACTTCAGCTGCAAGAGGTCTGATCTGTGTGATCTCACGACCGTCAGGACGCTTTCTGTCCTTGAGGATCATCTTACGAACTGTCTTCTTCTGATACTGATAAAGAGCATCACCGAGCTGAGCAAGGTACTCTTCATTATCAGCAAACTTCTCAGTAAGCATAGCCTTGATCTCGTCGATATTAGCATCTCTTACCATCTTGTCATCTGTGAATACAGCCTTCTCCATCTCCTCCTGAGGAACAGCTTCCTTGATAGCAGCCATAAGCTCTTCAGAAACAGTATATCTCTCATATTCTGACTTTGTCTTTCCGCACTCAGCTACGATCTTATCGATGAACTCGATAACCTTCTGATTAACCTTGTGAGCAGCGAAAATAGCCTCAAGCATCTTATCCTCAGGCACTTCATTTGCACCTGCTTCGATCATGATTACTTTCTCTCTTGTAGAAGCAACTGTAAGCTTAAGGTCTGAATCTTTATTCTGTGTTGAGTTTGGATTGAATATGAATTCTCCGTCAACGAGACCAACCTGTGTAGTTGCACATGGTCCGTCAAATGGAATGTCAGATATTGATACTGCAATAGCTGTACCGATCATAGCTGTAAGCTCAGGTGAGCATTCAGGATCAACTGACATAACAAGATTCTCAAGGGTTACATCATTTCTGTAATCCTTTGGGAAAAGAGGTCTCATAGGTCTGTCGATAACACGGCAGGTAAGTATAGCATTCTCAGATGCCTTACCCTCTCTCTTATTGAAGCCTCCGGGTATCTTTCCGACTGCATACATCTTCTCATTGTACTCAACTGAAAGAGGGAAGAAATCAATACCCTCTCTTGGCTGTTTAGAAGCTGTAGCTGTTGAAAGAACAACTGTGTCTCCATAGTGAATAAGCACTGCTCCGTTAGCCTGCTTTGCAACTCTGTCAACATCAACGCGAAGAGTTCTTCCGGCAAGCTCCATTTCAAATTTCTTGTACATTTCCATGTCTCCTTTTTTATTATTTTTTTATATTTAAGACACCGAAACGACTGAAACACTCACCTTTCTTTAAATAGAAAACCTAATTTTCTAAAAAAGATGGGCATTTCAGTAGTCTCGGGTAGTCTTAAAAATCCTATAGATTCTACCATATTCGGCAGTTTTCATCAAGTTAAAGTTTACATATAGGAAGCTATGATTTCAGCTATTTCAGAGGCATTTTTATCCTCTGTATCAACCCTTATATCAAGCGCTTTGGCATACTCAAAAAGCCTCTTAGCTTTAAGAGATGCTATTCTCTTAAGGGCCTCATCCCTGTCACAGCCTCTCATCAGAGGTCTTTCAGTATCATCTTTGATTCTTTCGTATATTGTCTCATCGGAAGCATCAAGGTAAAAAACCTTTCCCAGTTCCTTCAGGTAAGGAATATTATCCTCTCTTACAACTATCCCTCCGCCTGTGGAGATAATAGAATCATATTTATCTAAAGAATACTCAACAAGTATATCATGTTCCAGTCTCCTGAACGACTCTTCACCATACTTCTCGAATATTTCATTTATACTCATTCCGGCTGCTCTGACGATCGCAGCGTCCATATCTATAAACATCTTACCTGTAAGGCTTGCGAGAGCTTTTCCGACACTTGTCTTTCCGGAACCCATAAAACCTGTAAGAACAATATTATCGCCGTATACCTTTTTACGCAGCTTAGCATAAACCTTCTTCACAGCTTCTTCAGGTATCTCTTTCCCTGTCCATAACTCATGACTTTTAACAGCCTGGTAAAGAAGCATGGACAGCCCATTATCATATGACACCTGAACCTCTGCAAGTTTTTTTGTAAACGGAGTATCTTCCGGATTATATATCAGATCATAGCCAAAGGCTGCTCTTTCGTACAGACTGTCATCTTCGATCAGGAGAGAATCACCTTCCTTAAGACCAAGAGATGTACACTGAATCAGAATATACATATCACTGTCTATACTGTCTGCATCTTTTACAGCTATAGCCTGACCATCCCTGTCCAGCTTACGATTCATTTCGTCGGCAAGGGACTGGGCTTTTTCTAAAGTCCTGTTTAATATATATACTCTATTGCATCCGGAAGTCATACATGTATAGATAACTGCCCTGGCAGCTCCGCCCGCACCTAGAATTACCGCGTCGCGTCCGGATATCTTAATATACTCCTCCAAAGCCTTTTTTATTCCGTATGCATCTGTATTGTAGCCCTTATAGCCATCCGGAGTTTTAACCAAAGTATTCACAGCACCAATAGTTTCTGCAGTCTTATCCAGAGATACCAGACTTTTCATTACATCTTCCTTGAAAGGAACTGTGATATTAAGTCCATCCACTCCCATTGCAAATGCACCCTCCACAGCCTTTTCAAGATTGTCACCCACGTGAAAAGCAGTATAAACCGTGTCTTCGCCTATACATTCTGCAAGACTGTTATGTATAAAGGGAGAAAGCGTATGCTCTATAGGTCTTCCAAATATACCAAATACTTTAGTACTTCCTTTGATCATAATGTAATCCTCTCAGGTTAGAATTGTTTTACTGATAAACAAAAGAATTAACAGAAAAACGCAGTAACCTTATTGGCCACTGCGTTTCTTTGTCTGTTACTTTCTAAGTCCAAGCTTTTCAATAAGCTCTCTGTAACGATTGATATCCTTGCTCTTGATGTAAGCAAGCATATTTCTTCTCTGACCAACCATCTTAAGAAGACCTCTTCTTGAATGGTAATCATGTGGATGAGCCTTGAAATGCTCATTGAGGTCGTTGATTCTTGCTGTAAGAAGTGCAACCTGAACCTCTGGTGAACCTGTGTCGTTTGCATCCTTGCCATACTTAGCAATGATGTCTTTCTTCTGTTCTGCTGTAATCATAGCAAAATCCTCCTTAAATAATGAACCGCTTGAAACCGAGATATGGGTTGGAGAATCCCCTGTCCCAGTTACAGCTTGGTGTATAATAACAGAAAGGTCTGTTACTTGCAAGTAAAAATATTACTATTCGTATATCTTTTTTATATTATCTATGTTACTGCTCATATTCTGCATCATAAGATCAGCTATTACAAGTGCAGTCATCGTCTCAACTACTATAGCAGCTCTTGGAGCAATGATTGGATCATGTCTTCCTTTTATGACCAATTTTGTATTATTACCATCACGATCAACCGTATCCTGTTCCGTGTAAATGGACGGAGTAGGTTTAAATGATGCTCTTATGACTATCTCACTTCCATCACTTATGCCGCCGAGTATACCACCCGAATGATTTGTCTTCTTCATTACATTTCCATCTACATTTTGGAAATTATCATTATTGAAGCTTCCTGTATATCCGGATACTCTCTTTCCGTCACCGATCTCAACAGCCTTTACAGCACCTATGGACATAACAGCCTGAGCAATACATGCATCAAGCTTATCAAATACAGGCTCGCCTATACCGGCAGGAACTCCATTTACTCTGCAGCATACTTCAGCTCCCGATGAATCACCCTTTGATGAAAGCTCTTTAAGATAGGCACCTGCCTTTTCATATGCTTCTCTGTCCGGCATATAAAGAGGATTTTTATCTATAAAGCCTATATCAAGCTTATCTTCATTTACTGATATATCTCCAACACGGCTTACATATGTTGTAAATGAAATACCGAGCATTGAAAGCATTTTTGTTGCAACAGCACCGGCAGCAACTCTGCCTATAGTTTCTCTTCCGGAAGACCTTCCGCCACCTCTGTAATCTCTGAATCCAAATTTTTCATCAAATGTATAGTCGGCATGTCCCGGTCTATAGACATCTTTTATATTACTGTAATCAGAAGAATGGTGATCGTTATTATAAACAATCAAAGATATAGGAGTACCTGTAGTTTTACCTTCAAATACTCCCGACATGATACTAACCTTATCTGATTCATTTCTTGCTGTCGTAAATTCCGACTGCCCCGGCTTGCGCCTGTCTAGAAAGCTCTGAATGTATTCTTCATCTATCGGTATTCCCGCAGGACACCCATCAATCACTGCACCAACCGCAGCTCCATGGGATTCGCCCCATGTTGAAACACGAAGAAGCTTTCCGAACATTGATCCTGACATATATTACCTCGTCATTCCTATGCCTTAGCTCTTGGATGAGCCATATCATATACTTCTTTCAGTCTGTTCTTTTTATTTTTCAGATAAACCTGTGTTGAAGATATATCCGAATGTCCGAGCATCTCCTGAACAGCTCTTATATCAGCACCATTATTTACCATATGAGAAGCAAATGAATGTCTTATCATATGTGGTGTTATATCCTTGTCTATACCCGCTTTCTTTGCGTATCCTTTGATGATCTTCCAGAATCCCTGTCTTGACATCTGTCCACCCTTAACATTTGAAAACAGATACTCAGAATCATCGCAAAGAACAGGTCTTACTTTATAAATGTAATTACTGAGCGCCATCTTTGCCTGATGCTCAATAGGTATAATCCTCGTCTTCCCGTTATCAGTACATTCTATATAATCAAACTGAAGATGAACATCAGAAAGCCTGAGAGATATCAGTTCTGAAACTCTCATGCCTGTTGCATAGAGAAGCTCTAACATAGCCTTATCTCTGACACCCTTATTATTCTTAGTAGAAGGCTGACTGAGAAGGTTAGTTACTTCTTCAACAGTAAGAATCTCCGGTGTCTTCTTGATAACCTTAGGAGGTTTAAGCGCATCGGCCGGATTCTTCTTAACAACGCCTTCATTACGAAGATATTCAAAAAAGGCTCTGAGACTAGCTATAGATCTGGATATAGTTGCAGAGCTTAATCCCTGCTTCTCCAGAAACAGAATATAAGAATTAAGACATGTCACATTAACATCATCAATAGAATTAATTCCGCTTGTTTTTGTATAATCAGCGAACTTAACCAAATCTCTTTTATATGACTGCAAAGTATTGCTTTTTGCATGTTTTGTACTTTCAAGGTAATTAGCAAAACCTTGTACTAATTCATCCATACATTTCCCCTTAGGCGAGTTAGAAATTGTTACAAAAATCATTCAATATCATTTCGCTTCTGTTACAGTATAATTTCAAATTTACATAAAATCAATATAAAAATTTTATGAAAACCTTTGATTTTTCTAGCTTTTTCAGGGGGTTACACAAGATAATGAATCAATAATAATTATGTCTACAAAATATGGATAATCCTGTTATTATTATTTTTATAATTTTTTTGAAAGAATCATATTATTATATGCAAAAATCGCAATTATTGTCTTTGAATCAGTAATTTCCCCCGCTTCTATCATCTTCAGTGCCTCATCCAAAGTAAGTTTTACTATATTAATAAACTCTGTTTCATCCCTATGAACTTCACCTTTAATCAGATCAAGTCCTATATAAACCTTTGTCTTTTCTTTGACAAAAGCTGTAAGAGGATATACGTCTGCAACATATAAAAGCTTCTCCGGAATCATACCGGTCTCTTCTTCCGTTTCTCTCGCTGCACATGAAATAAAATCTTCATCTTCATATTCCAGAGAGCCTGCAGGAAGTTCTATGCTTTCTCCATCAACAGCCGGTCTGTATTGCTTTACGAACAGAAGTTTACCATCCGAATCTACCGGAAGAACAGCTGCCCCGTCCCTGTTTTCAATATAATCATAATATGCTTTATTTCCATCAGGCATCTCATATGTGTCTTCGTAAAACTTAAGCCGGTTACCTTCGTATTTTAATTCTCTCCTGATGCGGTCAAATCTTATGTTATCCATAAAATGATCCTCTCTTAATGAAATATTAGATACAATATATCATATATTTATAGTTAGAACAAAGCATCCTTCCTATTATGAAAAAAAGAGCCGTGCTATTAGCACAGCTCTTAAATAAACTTAATTATTTAGCATAATCAGTTACTCGTGATTCTCTGATAAGATTTACCTTAATCTGTCCAGGATACTCAAGTTCGTCTTCAATCTTCTTTGAAATATCCCTTGCCAGAAGAACCATATCAGCATCATTTACAAGTTCTGGAACAACCATAACCCTTATCTCACGTCCTGCCTGAATAGCAAAGGTCTTATCTACTCCCTTGAAGTCATTTACGAGATCTTCAAGCTTTGTAAGTCGAGTAGTATATGTTTCGAGTGTCTCACGTCTTGCACCAGGTCTTGCAGCTGAAATTGTATCAGCAGCCTGAACTATACAAGCTATAAGACTCTCAGGATCTGTATCACCATGGTGTGATGCTACGGAATTAACAACAATTCCTGATTCCTTATACTTACGGCATAAGTCTACACCAATGGAAACATGTGATCCTTCTAATTCGTGATCAACAGATTTACCAATATCATGCAAAAGACCGGCTCTCTTAGCCATTTTGACATCTTCACCTATCTCACCGGCAATGATGCCACACAACTCAGCTACTTCAACTGAATGCTTAAGAACATTCTGTCCATAACTGGTTCTATACTTCATACGACCAAGAAGTTTAATAAGTTCAGGGTGAAGTCCGTGAACACCACACATAAGTGCTGCATTTTCACCTTCTTCTCTGATCTTAGTCTCTACTTCTTTCTTAGCCTTATCAACCATCTCTTCAATTCTTGCAGGATGGATACGGCCGTCGACTATAAGCTTCTCAAGTGCAATTCTTGCAACTTCTCTTCTTATAGGATCGAAGCATGACAGGACAACTGCTTCCGGAGTATCATCTATAATAAGATCGACACCTGTCAGAGTCTCGAGGGTTCTGATATTTCTACCCTCACGTCCTATGATTCTTCCTTTCATTTCGTCGCTTGGAAGCTGTACCAAAGATATAGTTGATTCTGATACAACATCTGCAGCGCATTTCTGGATTGCAGATACTACATAGTTTTTAGCCTTTTTATCTGCTTCTTCTTTTGCTCTGGTTTCAAGTTCTTTGATCATGACTGCTGTTTCATGCTTTACATCATCTTCAACAGTCCTAAGTAAAAATTCCTTTGCTTGTTCAGAGGTGAGTCCGGATATTCTTTCCAGTTCCTGTAGCCTTTTTGCAGAAAGCTCATCAACTTCGGCTTGTTTCCTTGAAAGATTCTCTTCCTTATGAGTGAGGGACTGTTCCCTTCTCTCAAGAGCTGTAGTCTTCTTATCAAGGTTTTCCTCACGTGACAGAACTCTCTTCTCCATACGCTGAATCTCATTTCGGCGGTCCTTAACTTCCTTTTCAATATCATTCTTGGTTTTAAGGGCCTCCTCCTTTGCATTAAGAAGAACTTCTCTCTTCTTATCTTCAGCAGTCTTAAGTGCGTCATCTATAATACTCTTAGCCTTGTCTTCAGCTTTTCCGATCTTAGCTTCTGCAATATTCTTGCGATAAGCGATACCGGCAAACCAGCCTATGACAGCAGCCACGATACCAACTAGTACACACACAATAATCGTTACTGGCACAGGAGCACCTCCTTATTTAGTTATTTATTGTAAGCATAGTACAACAGATAGATATTATACGTTTTTTAAATCAATGTCAAGTATTAAGTAAACCACTTAGGCATCAGATAAATCACTTATATATTTCATTACTTCTCCGGGTTTGAACCCTCTTCTTGCCATATAGGATACTACCCTGCGAAGGTTTTTATCATCAGAAAGATCCAGATTTCCAAACCTTTTGGCTATAGTCTCTTTAATAATACTTTCGTTATCTATACCTGTTTCGTCATAAAGTTCATCCAGTAAGACTTCCACATAAGACATATCCACATCCTTCATGGAGAGTTCTCTCTTGATACATGCCCTGCTCTTTTTTTCTATATTCGAACGAATGTAGCTTTCAATATATCTGCTGTCATTCAGATAATTATACTTATAGAGCATGTCAATGACATGCTCTATAGTCTCATCCGTATATTCTTTTAATTTGAGCTTTGATATGATATCTCCCTTAGATGCTTCTCTCTGTCCAAGAACAGTCATGGAACTGTTTGAAGCTCTGCGGTACATGATATCTTTAATCTCTTCAATAAGAGCTTGCGATACTTCCTGATCTTCTTCAAGAGACAGCCTTACAATATCACTCTTACAAAGAGGTCCTATATATGTATCATCGGAATAAACCTTGTACCTATTGCCTACATGCTTAACTGCAATATAAGGCATTCTTATTCCTCACTCTCTGCTCCTGTCTCTTCATCTGCAGGTGCATATTTTTCTCTGACAAGTGCTTCTACCTCAGACATAACATCCGGATTCTGTTCAAGATACTGCTTTGCATTTTCTCTTCCCTGTCCGATCTTCTCTCCGAGATATGAATACCATGCACCTGACTTCACTATGATTCCATTTGAAGCAGCCAGATCAAGAATATCTCCTGAACGGGATATACCCTTACCGAACATGATGTCAAACTCTGCCTCTCTGAATGGAGGTGCAACCTTATTCTTAACAACCTTAACTCTTGTCCTGTTACCTATTACTTCTCCGGCAGCCTTAAGAGTTTCTATACGTCTAACATCAAGTCTTACGGATGCATAGAACTTAAGTGCACGACCACCTGTGGTTGTCTCCGGATTACCGAACATCACTCCGACTTTTTCTCTTAACTGATTGATAAATATAACAACGCAGTTTGTTCTGCTGATAGCAGCTGTAAGCTTACGAAGTGCCTGTGACATAAGTCTTGCATGAAGACCAACATGGCTGTCGCCCATATCTCCATCAATCTCAGCCTTAGGTACAAGTGCAGCTACTGAGTCAACTATGATAACATCAACAGCACCTGATCTTACCATAGTTTCTGTGATCTCAAGAGCCTGCTCACCGTTGTCAGGCTGTGAAATGTAAAGGTTATCAATATCAACGCCGATATTCTTTGCATATACAGGATCAAGTGCATGCTCAGCATCTATGAAACCTGCTATACCTCCCATCTTCTGAACCTCGGCAACTACATGAAGCGCAACTGTTGTCTTACCACTTGACTCAGGTCCGTATATCTCTATAATTCTTCCCTTAGGTACTCCGCCTATACCAAGTGCCAGGTCAAGGCTGAGGGATCCTGTAGGTACTGCTTCTATATTGAGTGACGCATTCTTATCACCAAGCTTCATAACAGCTCCCTTACCGAACTGCTTCTCTATCTGTGAAAGTGCCGCATCAAGTGCTCTTATTTTATCTTCGTTTGCCATAATATCCTCCTTCAAACATATGTTCGCTTTTCTCGTTAATATTAATATAACTGAAATAAAAAGTCAACTATCTTTTTACATGATACCCATAAAAAGTAATATATCACAAACCTTGCATATTATAACATAAACACTCTTTCTTTACTATCGACATTAATAAAAGAAAAGTCCTGCATCTTACATGCAGGACCCCCTTTGATTAGAAGTGTAGTAATCAATCCTTCTTTCATATTTTAATAGATAACGCAGTTTCTTCCACTGCTCTTTCCTTTATATAATTTCTCATCAGCCTCTTTGATGGTATGATCTATATCTTTGTTAAAATCAAATTCAGTAAGGCCGAATGTCATAGTGACTTTAATCTCTTCTTCACCTGATATAACCGTACTGTTCTGAATATCTTTCCTCATATCTTCCAGCAGTATATATGCTTCATCACCGTTGAGCCCCGGAAATACAATCAGAAACTCTTCGCCGCCCCATCTGGAAATGAAAGCTTTTCCGGCAAATGAATCTTTGAAGGTTTCAGCAACGAACTTCAGAACCTCATCACCTGCATCATGGCCATATGTATCATTTACCTTCTTAAAGAAGTCAATATCGCCTATTGCAACGCTTATGGAATCATGATTCATATTCTTTACCATGGTATCCATATATTCTCTGGCTCTTCTCCTGTTATAAAGTCCCGTCAAAGGATCAGTTACTGCCTGATGCATAAGTCTGTCATTGAATTTCATAAGCTTGCTCTCAGCAGCATTCTCATCCCTGCTGAAAATATAAGATATCATAATTATTGAAATGAAAACCGCAGTTATATTAGTAAGCTGTAGAAATTTGTCAGTGAGAGGGCCTATATCTGTCTCCGGTTTAGCACCTGCGAACAGAAAAATAGTCACTGCTCTCGTAAGAAGTACCAGTCCGGCAAGCAGGAACTTAAACAGCGTTGAGCCATGCACCGCAAAAAATGAAAGCATGAGTATTACAATAAAATAATTCTGCATTCCGGCACTCCAGCCAAAAACAGGAATAAAGGATAATATCATGTAAAGAAGAAAAAGCATAAAAGCAACAATGGATGTTCTTGTTGTTGTATGGTAAGTCTGCCAGAACAGAACAAGAATCAGAACATAAAAAAGAGCAATACGGAATGGATTTGATAATATGGCAGAGAATCCGACAAGAACCAGATCGATGGAAAATGCAACAAAAAGAGCGATATAGAGTATCCTGAGCGATACCATACCCCTCTTCGATTCATTTTCAGATATTACATCTTTTGTAATGATGTCTATAATCCTCATAATTACGTCCCCATGTTTTTTCCATTAAATAATTATAATCACTTAAACTAAACATGTAAACACAGATTATAATTCGGTTTGGCATTATGGCCGGTTCATGATATTCTATAAATGTATCGAATAACAATTACGGAGAAAAAAACTATGAAGACAGCTGCAATAATCTCTGAATATAATCCTTACCATAACGGTCATGCTTATCATGTAAGAAAAACGCGTGAAATAACAGGCTCTGATTATATCATCTCCATAATGAGCGGAAACTTTGTTCAAAGAGGTGAGCCTGCCATATATGATAAATACAGCAGAGCCAGTTCTGCCGCGTTGGATATAGATGCTGTTTTTGAATTACCTGTCATCTATTCAATTTCAAATGCAGGCGATTTTGCGATGGGCGCCGTATCCATACTTAACAGTCTGGGCTGTGTTGATTCGCTGTCCTTCGGCGTTGAAACTCTTGACATGGATCTTTTTGAGAAAATTTGCGATGTAATAACTGACGAACCTTCTGATTATAAAAACTCCCTTCAGGACTATATTAAGGAAGGTGACAGTTATCCTCTTGCAAGAGAAAAGGCTCTGACCGATATTCTTGGAGATTCAGTGAAAGAAATCATATCCTCACCTAATAGCATTCTTGCACTCGAATATATGTCAGCCATCAAAAAACTCAACTCATCCATCAAGCCATGTCCTGTTATAAGGAAGGGCAGTTATCATAACACAGATGAAAAGAACGGGTTTTTAAGTGCATCTGCCATAAGATCACTTATATATAATAAAAAAGACATCACTCCTCATGTTCCATCATTTGATCCGGAGTTATATAAGAATGCCATTCCCGGAACTTCAGTTCTGGACGGACTTCTTAACCTTCGCCTTAGTGAACTCGATTATGATGTTATGTATCATGAAATGTCAAAAGATATGATGAACCGCCTTAAATCAATCCCGGTACCGACATCATTTTCAGAAGCAGTTCAACTTCTTAAGACGAAGAATATTACATATACAAGAAGCTCAAGAGCTCTGATGAATATGATACTGAGAATAAAGGAAGATGATTTTAGAGAGATAACAAATGAAGGTTATTCACACTACGCAAACCTTCTCTCCTTCAGAAAAGAATCATCAACGCTCCTGAAAACAATACAGGACAATTCTGAAATACCAATAATCAATAAGAAAGCAGACTATAATCCGGAATCTCATGCAGCATCCCTGTCCTGGGAATATGACAAGAAAGCTACGGACATATATAATTCTCTTTGCTTTATTGAAACAGGTGTACGAAAACCTAAAGAGCTTTCTTCGAACGTGTCAATCGTATTATAAAACAAAATATAAACACCTCAATTTATACAACAAAAAACCGGAGGCATAACCTCCGGTTTTCTTATATTCATTTCAATCAGTCAAGGAAATCATCATCGTCATCATCGAAGTCATCGTCTTCGTCGAAGTCATCCTCATCCTCATCATCATATGACTCTTCAACATCATCATCTTCATCATCATAATCATCATCGTATCCGTCATCTGCTGCCGGTGCTGATGGAGCTGAAGGAGCAGGTGCTGCTACAGGCTCGCCTGTAATATATCCTATACTGCTGTCAACATCTGCTATATTATTCTCAAGTGAGAATACCTGATCTTCAAGTGTTTCAACGAGATTACGATAATTCTCTCTGTCTGCCTCAAGTGATGCAGCAAGGAACGCTCTCATCTCCTCAACCTTATCTCTTGTATAATTAAGAGCTCCAAGTCTAACCTCAGTAGCCTCTGCATTAGCATCATTTACTATACGGTCAGCTTCGTTTCTTGCATTTTCAAGAATCTCTTCTGCTCTGTCATTTGCAAGCTGTGTGATTCTGTTCTCCTCAACAAGTCTGTTTGCTTCATTTACAGATTCACTTATGATAGCATCTGAACGGGTTCTGGCTGCTGCAAGTATGGACTCTTTGTTTCTCATGATCTTCTTAGATCTTTCAAACTCACTTGGAAGTCTGAGCTTAAGTTCGTTAAGCATCCTTTCAAGTTCATCTCTCGGAACTATGATATTGTTTGATGAAAATGGCTGATATTTACATTTATCAATAAATATGCCTATTTCAGATATCATTTCCTCAACGCCTTTTTTTCCCATCTTAACTTTCCTCCTAGTTTACTTTCATAAGATGAATCTTTTCTTCTATCTTTGGAAGGACATTTGCAGGTACAAAGTCTTTCACACTTGCACCGTAATATGCATACTCCTTAACCATGCTTGATGAAAGATATGAATACTCAACGCTTGTAGATAAGAACAAAGTATCTACGTCCGGTGCAACTATATGATTACTCTGAGCCATCTGGAGTTCTATGTCAAAATCCCCCATAGCCCTGAGCCCCCTGACTATGATGTGTGCATCCTGCTCCCTGGCAAAATCCACAACAAGACCATCAAAGCTTCTAACGAAAACATTAGGAAGCTCTGCGACAGTCTCCTCTAACATGATAACACGTTCCTCCTTAGAAAACAATGCCTGTTTTTTAGAAGAATTATTAAGCACACCTATAACAACCCGGTCAAAAAGGTATGATGCTCGTTTAATTATGTCAAAATGTCCCAAAGTTACCGGATCAAAGCTGCCCGGATATACTGCTGTTATCATTATCTTATCCTTATAAATACATGTTTATTTGTTTTATACTCTTTAACTTTATATACTTCGAACTTAGTATCTTCTATATACGAAAAGTCCTCTTCCAGTGCCGATTCAACTATGATTATAGCATCTTCGGATGAAAACGTCTTTTTGTTCAGTTCAAGCATGACAGTCTTTTCAAGTCCTTTATTATAAGGCGGATCTATGTATATTATATCGAAATCAACCTTTGGCAGATTCCTTACATATGTAACCGCATCCTTCTGTATTATATCTGCACTGTCATCGAACTTGGTAAAATGTACGTTGTATTTAATAACCTCAGCCGCTGCCCTGCTGTTCTCCACAAGCACTGCATGACTCGCTCCTCTTGAAAGAGCTTCTATAGCTATGGAGCCGCTGCCACTGAAAAGATCCAGAAATCTCGACTCCGGAACATAAGGCATTATTATATTAAACAGAGTTTCCTTATATCTGTCTAAGGTCGGTCTTGTATCTACTCCTTCCAGCGTTCTGAGCGGAAGGCTCCTTCTTGACCCTGCTACAACTCTCATAGTCTGTCAGTCTCCTCTAAAACACACAGGTTATATTTTATAGTATTTTTCGCTGATGTCAATTCTTAATGGTCTTTCTGAGCCACTGGCCTGTCTCTGAAAGATCATCTTCTGACCATCCGCTCTTTTTATCACAGGCTGAATCGATAAGGCTTGATGCCTCGTCCTTATTTGACAGATTCCATCCACAGTAAGAAAGATTGAGTTTATTTATAAGATCAAACCATTCATCTGCAGAATCATAATCTATCGTTCCATTTCCTGATGCCTCGCATATACTGAACTCTGATACGAATATCGGAAGTCCTGCATCATGAGCCGTTTCAAGCTTGCTTCTAATATTGTCTTTATGAGTAGCTGCGTAGAAATGTATCGCGTACAGAACATTTTCCGGATTATCAACAGGATCCTTTGCAGCAATATCCACATCCTGTGACCAGGTAGGAGTTCCTACTATAATGAGTGCATCCTTATCATTCTTTCTGATGATAGGGATTATATCATCTGCGTAGGTCTTGACATCACTCCACTCTGTTCCGCCGTTTGGTTCATTACATATCTCATAGATTACATTCTCATAATCAGCATACTTCTGAGACATCTCTGCAAAGAACAGCTCAGCTTCATCCTGATTATCAAGAGGATTGGTATCGTGGAGTATATGCCAGTCTATTATTACATACATTCCAAGCTCAGTCGCATAGCTGACACCGTCATCTACAAGCTTCTTAAGATTGGTCTGATTACCGTCTGTGCAGTAACCGCCTGACTCAGCTGTATACATGGCAAGCCTTATGATATTAGCTCCCCAGTCATCACGGAGTGTCTTGAACGCATCCTTATTTACATACTCAGGGAACCATGCAAGTCCGTGTGTGCTTATGCCCTTAAGCTGGTATTTTTCACCATTCTTATCTACTATATCGGTCCCCTTAAGGGAAAGCTTTCCATGATTTTCAAATGGAGTGCCCTTCTCAACCTTTGGAGGTTCTGATGGTTCAACATCCTTCGGCTTCTCCTTTTCAGGCATAGCCTCCGTATAAAGCTCACCGCCTACATACACATCAGGATTCTTTGATACAGAAGAAGCGTCCCCCTTATTCTTGAAGTAAACCTGGAAGCCTATTCCTGTAACAGAACCCTTACTCTCAATATCCTTATTATAATCAACTGCAGTAATATGAAGCACTCCGTCCTTCAGCTTGATCGTACCATTCCATGAATCTCCGACCTTTGCATCTGTCGGGAATCCATCCACCTGAATCTCCCAGTCAGATATCTTACTCTTAGACTTATTAAATAAATCTACATTATACTGAACAACAGTCTTTCCTTCATTCTCCCAGGAATCACCGGCAGATATCTTTGCATAGCAGGCATACTGTTCTCCTGTCTTAGCCTTTTCAGTAGTATCCTTCTTATCTGCTTCAGTAGTTTTCTCTTCAGAATCATTCTCTGTAGCTTTCTCTGAAGTTTTCTCCGTAGTCTTCTCATCAGTTGTCGAAGCCTCAGTCGTTACATCCTGCTTTGCAGTATCATCCTTCTTTCCCTTTGATCCAATGATGTATCCGAGCAAAAGTGCGATGATTATAACGGCAACCGCAAGAGCTCCCATAAGAATCTTATTCTTCTTTTCCAAATCAGTATTACCTCCGTCATATAGTTGTTTCAGCAAGCTTTGTATCATTAAAGCTTATTCTGTCACTGTATTTTAGTATGATATCCTGAGCCATTTTCAGCATATCAGCATGATTATATATATCTGCAATATTGAACGGCATATCTCCGCTCTGTCTTATACCGAAGAAATCTCCGGGACCTCTCAGTCTGAGATCCTCCTTAGCGATAAAGAAACCGTCATTTGAATTCTCAAGAACAGAAAGCCTTTCTTTGGACTCTTCTGATTCCTTTGTATCTATAAATATTGCATAGCTCTGGGCGTCGCCTCTTCCGACTCTTCCTCTCAGCTGATGCAGCTGAGCCAGGCCGAACCTCTCAGCATTTTCTATCATCATGACTGTTGCATTCGGATTATTGATACCTACCTCTATAACTGTAGTAGAAACAAGTATGTCTATCGAACCATCCATAAACCTTTCAAGGATTTTGATCTTATCTTCCTCAGACAGCTTTCCGTGAAGGTATTCTATCCTCACTTCACTTCCGAACCAGTCTTTGATTCCATAGGAATAATCAATTACATTTTCTATATCACTGCTCTCATTTTCCTCTATCATAGGGCATATGATATAAGTCTGATGTCCCTTCTTTATCTCGTCACCGATGAACTTATATGCTGTCGGTCTGTAAGAAGTCCCCACAACACAGTTCATTATCCTCTTCCTGCCCATAGGCATCTCAGAAATAAGGGATACATCCAAATCCGCATAAATGATCATGGCAAGAGTCCTGGGTATTGGGGTTGCGCTCATAACAATGGTATGCGGTGCATTTCCCTTCATAGAAAGCTTCTTTCTCTGACTAACACCGAACCTGTGCTGCTCATCTATGACTGTAAGTCCAAGATTCTTCCAGTCTGTACTGTCCTGGATCAGAGCATGCGTTCCTACGACTATATCTATCTCACCATCCAGAAGCTTCTTCTTTATATCCTTCTTTTCCTTATCCTTCAGGCTTCCTGTCAGAAGCGATATTCTCATTCCGGTTCCGGAGAAAACTTTACTAAGGTCCTTGAAATGCTGAACTGCAAGCACTTCAGTCGGAACCATAAGGGCACCCTGATACCCGGCAAGATAATTAACATAGAGAGCCGCCTCAGCCACGACTGTCTTACCGGAACCAACATCTCCCTGTATAAGCCTGTTCATTGTGTAAGGCCCTGTCATGTCAGTTATGATATCCGAAACCGCATCCTTTTGTCCTTTTGTAAGTTCAAATGGAAGGCTGCCGATAAACTCCTGCAGCTTTCCGGCAGCATCTTTTCCGACCGGATGAGCATTTTCTTTTCTTATGCAGTTCTCTCTTAATATCTTTATATCATACAAAAATGAAAGGAACTCATCAAAAGCAAGCCTCTTTATGCTTTTCTTCAGTTCTTCCATGTCCCTCGGAAAATGTACATTAAAAGAGGCCTGTCCCCTTGGCATAAGTCCATATTCATTTAATATATCTTTGGGAAGTATGTCGTCCATACCTTCGATGAGGTAGGAAACCTCCTTGACAGCTTTCCTTATAGTGTTGCTGGTAAGCCCTGCGGTAAGCGGATATACAGGCTGCATCACACTTCTGAGAGATGTATACTTTCTCAGCTCATAGTATTCAGGCATCTCCATTAAGATGAAGTTACCTTTGACCTTCGGTGTGCCTACGAACACATAAGAATCCCCTTTGCGTATAACGCTTCTGATATAAGGGCTGTTGAAGAAAACAATTCTGACACTTCCGGTGCCATCACTGACAGAGAATGAAACTATGGTCATCCTCCTCGGCTTCTTTACCTCGATATTAGTTACGACTTTAGCCCTTATCGCACATCTTACTCCGGGTCTTATACTGTTAACAGAAACAGGCTCCGTGTATTCAATATACGTACGAGGATAAGTCCTGATAAGATCCTCTATGGTATATACGCCCAGCTTGTGAAAAAGCTTCTCTGTCTTTTCACCTATTCCTTTTACAGTGCTTATGCTGTCAGAAAGCTGCATATAACTTTCTCCTATTCAACAGAGACAAGATAATAGTATATAGGCTGTCCACCATCAGCAAGCTCTATATCAACACCAAGATCAAGTTCTTCTATATAAGACACAAGCTTTTCTGCTGCATCTCTTCCAACATCCTCACCATAATAAATCGTTACAAGCTCTGCATCATCATCTGCCATTGCCTTTATAAGTTCAACAGTAACACGGCTTATGTCATTACCAACCGACTCTATGCCCTTGTCACTGAGTCCCATGATATCATCCTTTTTGATTTCCTTTCCGTCAATAGATGTATCACGAACGGCATAAGTAACAGAACCCGATCTGACATCATTTATGGCATCGCTCATAGCCTCGAAATTAGCATCACTGTCCGCATCAAATGAGAATGCGAGCATGGCAGAAATACCCTGAGGTATAGTTGTAGTCGGGATAACCATGAGCTTCTTATCTTTGATCAGTCCTGCAGCCTGATTGGCAGCAAGGATGATATTCTTATTATTAGGAAGTATATAAACCGTATCGGCATTAATAGTATTTGCAGCATTTATGAAGTCATCTGTGCTTGGATTCATGGTCTGCCCGCCGGAAATCACATAATCCACGCCGGAGCTCTTCAGAATGTCAGAAAGGCCTTCACCGGAAGCAACTGCAATGAATCCGAAGTCTTTTCTCTCACCTTCAGGTTCTGCAGGCTTTTCTTCCTCTTTCTTCATATCAAATGATGCATTCTTAACCTTTTCCATTTCAAGAAGAACTCTTTCACTATGTTCTTCCTTCATATTATCTATCTTCATGTTTGTAAGGAAGCCTCTCTCCAGAGCAGCTTCAAAAGCCTGACCCGGATGATTGGTATGAACATGTATCTTGATTATCTCATCATCACTTACAAATACCAGAGAATCACCGATACTGAGGAGATAATCCCTGAACTTTTCCTTCTCAGCATCCGATATCGGTTTCCTGAGATTACATATGAATTCTGTACAATATGTGAATTTGATATCAGCAGTGGAAATATCCTCTCTGCTGCTTCCTCTCATATTCTTTACGTCAAGACCGGGATACTCAATCTTCTCAGCAGGAGCATCCTTAAGCTCAACACTGCCGCCCTTAAGTGATGTAAGTACACCATGCATGAATTCCATAAGCCCCTGTCCACCGGAATCCACAACTCCAGCCTCTTTAAGTACAGGAAGAAGATCCGGCGTCTTCGCAAGAACCTTGTCACCGAATTTTACAACTTCCTCAAGGAAGATAAGGACATCATCCTCAACCTCAACAAGTTCGAAGGCCTTCTGAGCCATACCCTTTGCAACAGTAAGTATAGTTCCTTCCTTAGGTTTCATAACAGCCTTATATGCTGTATCTACAGCACGTGAGAATGCTGAGGCAAGATCAAGTGCAGAAATATCCTTCTTGCCCTTGATATCCTTGCAGAAGCCTCTGAAGAGCTGTGACAGAATAACACCGGAATTACCTCTGGCGCCTCTGAGAGAACCGCTTGCGATAGCTTTTCCAAGATCGTCTATGCTCGGAGAAGAAAGTTTCTTTACCTCCTCTGCAGCAGACATTATAGTAAGAGTCATATTTGTTCCGGTATCTCCGTCAGGAACCGGAAAAACATTCAATTCATTTATTATCTCTTTATTATTACTGAGATTATATGCGCCCGCAAGAAATGCGTCACGAAACATCTTTTGGTCAATAAGTTTAATAGATGACAACTTTACAATCCTCCTAAGACTAGTCTATTACTCTGACACCCTCAACGAAGACGTTGATGGTCTTTACATTTAGACTGGTATAATCCTCAACCTGATATTTAACAGTCTTGATAAGATTATCAACGACTGTTTTTATATTTACTCCGTATGCAATGATGATATGAAAATCTATACTGATATCATTCTGCTCATCTATAGTTACATTGATACCCTGATCTATACTGTTTCCTTTAAGCAACTTAGCCAGTCCGTCAGTCATGCTTATTGTGGCCATACCGACTATTCCAAAGCAGTCCAGTGCTGCATGTCCCGCATATTGGGCAATAACTTCGCTGTCTATGATTATCTTTCCATTTTCATTCACAATATTACCGGTCATAACCCATCCTCCATATAAAAATAAAGTAAACTTAAGTCTATGGCATATACGGTATTTATTATAAACGTTTTGCCTTTAAAAATAAAGCGTATTAGAATTACAAAATTTTTAAAAAAACTGCTTGATTTTTAAAAAGGTCTTTGATAGAATGTCACTGTTGCGAATTTGACAGAATACATTTCGTAAGGAGGTGCTGAGATGGCAAAGTGCTTTTATTGTGATAAGTCAGTTCATTTTGGAAACAATGTGAGCCATTCTCATAGAAGATCAAACAGAATCATGAAGCCTAACATCAAGAAGGTAAAAGCAAGCGTTGATGGAACAACTAAGTCAATTTATGTTTGTACCAGATGTCTTCGTTCAGGCTGCGTTGAAAGAGCGAACTAATTTATGATATAAGAAAAACCGGTTCATATCGAACCGGTTTTTTCTTGTGCTTTTTTATGAAATGGATATATATCCATAGCCCTTTATCTTCTGCCCGTCGTAGGTACCTACTATACGGGTGAATCTTTCATAAAGAACATAGCCTTCACTGTCCTGCGTAAGGTCTTCGCGCTTAAGAGGCATAACCTTGAACTTAAGCTTGACTCTTCCGTCTGTAGAATTGATGTAGAACACTGTTCCGTCTGTCTGCGTCTCAGCGTAATCAAAAAACTTCTTCATGTCCTGATTCATCGGAAGAAGCTCTGTAGTATCCAGAGAGCCGTTCGGGAATATTATCTTACTCCATCCGTGCGAATTAGGTCCAATATCTCCTGTCACAAAAAGAATATTATTATCGTTTGACAGATGAAATAATCCCCTGCTGAGATAAAGCTTATTCTTATTAACTTCATTTTTCTTTACAAGATGTCTTGTAAGAATAGTTGTCTTGTCAATCTTTTCCTGGAAGGATCTGTAATAAAGTGCTCTTCCCTTTACTTCATAATAAAAGTTTGACAATGTTACTGAACCATATGTAAAGCAGGATGGATATGTATAAGAGGTGACTCTTACATTGTCGAATTTAGCTCCGGGATCACCGACATTGATTGAGCCTGTATCTCTGCTTACAACAAAGTCAATAGTCATTGAATCAAGCACAACATAAAGACGGAGTCCTTTATTGGTCTCTGATATCTCAAGATTGTTCTTTCTGATCAGAAGATTTGAATCTCCTATCACAGCCGTATCAGCGGCGCCATTACTGTCAGCCTCTATGAATTCACGCTTAGTATCATCAAGAAGTGCAAAATATGCACTTATATTCGATTTTTTCTTAGAAGAACCATAATAAGAAAGTCGTAAAAAGTATTGCATGTCATGACCTGCAACACTGAAATCCCCCAGCAGCATAACGGTATCTTCGAAGCAGTTTCTCTTTATAGCTATCTCGGATCCACTTCTCATAACTAGAATTCCTCAACCTCCAAATTATCTATTACATCATCTATCTTCTTCTTTTCAGCAGCCACACCCGGATCCTTCTTTGACTTAATTACATCTGTAACTTTATCAACAAGTCCGGGAATCTTATTCATAACGCTTGCAAGTGAGCTGTCATCATGGACGGGAAGAATCTGTACAAAGCCATTTTTGATGACCATAACTGCTGTAGGGCTCATCTTTCCTCCCATACCGCCGCCGGCATTGTCACTTCTGGATTTCCCCAGAGCTCCAGCTCCCACACCAAAACTTACATCAACAAGCGGAATGAGCGTGGTATCATTAACCCTTATAGGTTCTCCTACAACTGTCTTAGCTGAAAGGAATCCATCCATGCCACTGAACAGAGTATTAACTGTCTTGGTAACACTTACTCCAAGATTTTTATCCTTATCTGCCATTATCTTACTTCCTCCCCAAAACTATATTTTCTTAGCTAATTTATATGTTTTCCAGAAATCTCTGCTTATAGCAATACGAATTGCCGGTGCTACAATAGAGATGATAAATATTCTGCCTTTTATAAACAGGTCTCCCTCAAGAACCTTTTTTTCGAAATCAGGTTCTATATTAAGCCAGTGCATATATAGAAAACAGAATGGGCTGACCAGTCCGATAAGTTCTCCTGTATCTGCCGGATCATCAAATCCTATATGGAGATATGCCCTGCCCTTTTTCGGCATTATACTCTTCAGAATCTTTACAAGAGCCTTCTTGACTCTTTCTATCGTTTTCTGAACATACGGTCTGTCCAGGAACTGTTCTATATGATCCTTCTTGGTAAGCACGAAGTCCTTCTTCTTATTTATCTTATCAAGAGTGTCATTTACTTTTTCTCCGAAGCTTTTCTTCTCCTGTTCTTCGGCTTTTTCTTTTTTTGCCTTCTTTTTAGCCGCCCGTTTTTCTTTTCTGCTCGGTTCCGGCGGGAACACTTCTTCGTACTCCTCTTCTTCCGATTCAGTCAGTTCTGCAGCGTCTGAATCCGGAGTATATTCGTCATCCGGAATGAGTTCCTGAGCTGATTCCTCTTCCTTATCAGTCTCAATCTCCTGAACTGTTTCTGCTTTCTTCTTTTTCTTTTCCTTCTTAGGCTTTGCTTCTTTATCGCTGCGATATATAGGAATGCCTAGGATTTTCAGCTTCATGACAAAGCCTTTATCCTTAGTATAATCACCGACCACTTTAGCAAAAAGCCAGCCAACAGATACTCCCGCTGACATATCGCTGTACATCTCACCTTCTGCTTTATAAACAAAAGGACAGAAAAGAACCAGCAGTATAAGTAGAAGTGCAAGTCCCAGAACAGACAGGATGATTATAAGAAGGACTTTAAGTACTGTAAGTAATATAGCCATATAATCACCCTTCTAATACCCGAGAAAGCTTCTGATATCAAGGTTCTCATCAACCTTTACTGCTTCCTCATATATGTCCCTGATCAGGTCTATAGCACCCTTCTTAGACCTGGACATCCCTACTACCGTTATCTCCCCTGCCAGATTCTTCAGAGTTGGCTGGAGAAGAATATTATAATTATAAACCTCAAGTACGCCGTCACCCTGTATAGGAAGAGTTATAAGATAAAGAAATGGAACGATACGATCCTTTCTGACCTTTTTAATAGTACTCTTTAATTCCCTCTTATTCCTTATATCGGTGCGGACATTATCTCTAACAGTCATGAGGTATCAACCCTCCATAATATCCTCAATGATCAGTTTACAGGACATAAGCTCGTCCTGATCAGTACACCTTGTGAGTGCATATTCAAAATAGTCTTTTATCTCATCCATGGTATTGAAAAATACCGGCACGAGTGAAAGTATCTTTGCCATAACGCTTCTCTTGACCGGCTTAGCCATGCCTTCGAAAGCTTTGTCAAATTCAGCCATAAGGCTTTCCTTCACACTCTTAATATAATCCGCATCAGCAGTATCTGCAACCACCTTAAGCGGTGAAATATCTATATCATCAATATCTGCAAATATACTGTTAGATGTGAGCATATCACACTTCGCAAGAAGCTTAGCCTTATCATAAACGTCATCAGACTGATCCTGCATATATCCCTCAGTAATCTCATAGAGTCCTGCCACAAGGAAAGACAGCTTCTCATAAGCCTCCTCCTGAGCACCCATGAGCTTCTCAAAGTATTCATCAAAGCCCTCAGAGGCCTGATAAATATTATCTGTTTCAGCTATTCCTCTTATGATCCTGCAGGATGCATTTACACTTTCCGGATAGAGTGACTTATCCATCTCCGGTCTGATGTTATAAAGAAGTATCAGCGTATCATTTACGATTTCCTGAAGCATCATGAAATCAGTAACGTTCTTATTAATGATTTCAGCCGCTTCATCTATAACACTTCTTAACCTATCATAATTCTCTTTATTGATAGTCTTATAATCTATATCATTCAGAACATTAAGAGCCGCCGCGAGTCCCGGATAAAGTGTATCGAAACCTTCAGGTCTTACGAAACCTGCCGCTGAACGGAGAGTCTCAGAAAAATCATCAACTGATTTCTTTTCACTTCCCTTGTAAATATCAAGGGATGCAGAAATGATATCGAAGAATCTCTGCTTTGTCATTCTTACAGGAAGTTCAGCTACAAAGCTCTGAATCTTGGAATTGATCACAACCTTGTCATTATCTGAAAATACAAAGTTATACATTCTCTCAGCCAGATCTGAACAGTCAACTGTTTCCTTATCTTCCGAGAATGCTGCTTCTTTACGATTTAAAATGTATTCATATATCTGAAAAGCATCTGTATAAGCAGTAAGAACCTTCATCTTACCGGTAATGCTCTCTCTGACTTTAAGAACACTGTCTATGTCAGTATCATCGCTGTACAGAATCTCACCTTCTGCATCTATTACCTTCTTCAGCTCGGCATCTATAGTATCCAGGTATGTAAAGAATTCTTCTCTTTCCTTTGGATCCTTATCCTCTGCCATCTCCTTCATAGTAAAATAGTTAAGAGACAGTTTATTCACAGAATAGGTTATAAATGCATCGCTGAGGTTTTCAAAATATGCCTTTATTGCTTCTGCTCTGTTTTTGTCTGCTTTTATATCAGTAAGAAGTATCTTGCCTTTACGTTTCATTTATCATAATCCAATCTATAGTTTGTTTATTTCACATGCTGATGTGTAAAAAGATGATCGCTGCAGTATTCAAAACTGCCGTTACATTTGGAGCAGTATCTGAATTCAAGCTCTGAATCGTCCAGTTCGGTTCTGCCGCAAACTGCACAGCGATGCCTTGTAGCCCTCATGGTCCCGCCGGGAGTTTTTGTAGGAACCGGCTGTATCTGGTTTGACTCAACAGGGATTATCCTGTCATTTCCATAAACTTTTTTGATGTTTGCCTTTCTCATCCGTTTCTTGAAGTCATGCCTTCTCTTCAGCTGACCCGGGCTTGTATCCGGTCTTACCTTAAGATTGATAAGGAAGAATAAAAGGAAGTTAAAGGCTGCAGCAAAAATAATAGCCTTTTCAATATATAAGCTCGTGATGAAATAATAAACAAGTAAAGCAATATCAACATATGCCAGATATTTAATCTTAACCGGGATAACGAAGTAAAGAAGTATCTTCATATCCGGATTGATATAAGCTATTGCAAGATACATACTGAGCATTATGTACCAGTTAGGGGTACGGGAGGCTGCCAGGAATGCATCAGATATAAGCAAATCCGGTTTTACAAAGAAAAGTATGACCGAAACAAGCATCACAAAGATATCTATGAATAAGACGCCACCGATTATGAACAGATTGAAATTCTTCTGCCCCCAGACATATTCAAGTGTAAGGCCGATCCTGTAGTAGAAATACATACATATTGGGAGGAATATATAACTCAGAATACTCCCCAGAAAATACGGTACAGTAATGACCCATGAAATCAGTCTCCAATACTGGTGTCCATATATTATCTCAGCGGGAGATAATGTAAGCTTAGTATATAAATCCGGAGCAAAATATAAAATGATGTATCCGATTATCATGCACGCTATAACTATAAGCGACAGATTCGGTACGAAGAAAGAATTATACTGTTTGCGTTTTTTATTATCAGCCATTATAAGAAATGGACTCCTTTATCTCGTATCATATGCAGAGAGACTGCATCCTAAATATTATAATATAAATGTCCCTGAAACGAAAGTAAAAAATCACAAACTATGATGTAACTTTAATGTAAACAATACTCTCTTTAGCTTGAAAAGATTACCTATTTTATATATAATGTCTTTTTGACAATTTGGAGGTTTGATTTATATGAAAAGACTGGGTATTGACATAGGTTCAACAACAGTAAAGGTTGCTGTTGTTGATGAAAACCATAACATCCTTTTTTCTGAATACAAGAGACACTTTGCGCGTATTAAAGAGACTCTTCGTGAGCTTCTTGAAAATGCCATCAAGGAGGTCGGCGACTGCACAGTTGCGCCGAATATAACCGGATCAGGCGGACTTGCGCTTGCAAAGGTTATAGACGTTCCATTTGAGCAGGAGGTAGTCTGCGTATCTACAGCCCTTGAAGACACTGCTCCTGAAACAGATGTAGCCATAGAGCTTGGTGGCGAGGATGCAAAAATCATATATTTCTCTAAGTCCGGTATTGAACAGCGTATGAATTCAGTATGTGCCGGCGGTACAGGCTCATTCATTGACCAGATGGCTGCTCTTCTCATGACTGATGCAGCGGGTCTTAACGAATATGCTAAAGATTACGATACAATTTATCCTATAGCTGCAAGATGCGGTGTTTTCGCTAAAACCGATATACAGCCTCTTATAAATGAGGGTGCTACCAAGCCAAATCTTGCCGTGTCCATATTCCAGGCAGTTGTAAACCAGACCATTTCAGGTCTTGCCTGTGGTAAGCCTATAAGAGGTCACGTTGCATTTCTTGGCGGTCCCCTTCATTTCCTTGACCAGTTAAAGGAATGCTTCATCAGGACTCTTAATCTTGATGACGAGCATATAGTATCACCATCACATTCACATCTCTTCGCAGCTGTGGGTGCTGCTCTTCTTGCAAGTGAAACCAAAACTGTCAAACTTATGGAGCTCGCTGAAAAGCTTACTCCTGAACTTAAGATAGAGGTCGAGGTAAACCGTCTTGATCCTCTCTTCTCTGACGATGAGAGCTACAAAGAATTCAATGAGCGTCAGCATTCTTATCATGTTAAGCGTGCTGATCTCAAAACATACGAGGGTAAGGTCTTCCTCGGAATAGATGCCGGTTCAACTACCACAAAACTTGCACTTGTAGGTGAAAGAGGCGAGCTTCTGTATGATTTCTACAGCAATAATAACGGAAGTCCTGTAAAGACAACTATCAAGGCACTCAAGGAGATATACTCTCTCCTTCCGTCTACAGCAGTTCTTTCAGGAAGCTGTTCCACAGGTTACGGTGAAGCACTTCTCAAATCTGCCTTCTCACTTGACTACGGTGAGGTTGAGACCATAGCTCACTACACTGCTGCAGCATTCTTTGATCCTGAAGTTGATACCATACTCGATATCGGTGGTCAGGATATGAAATGTATCAAGATCAAAAACGGTGTCGTTGACAATGTAATGTTAAATGAATCGTGCTCCTCAGGGTGCGGTTCATTTATAGAAACATTTGCACGAAGCCTTGATTACGAGGTTAAGGACTTTGCCAAGATCGCGCTCTTCGCAAAGAGCCCTATAGATCTTGGTTCAAGATGTACTGTTTTCATGAATTCCAAGGTTAAGCAGGCCCAGAAGGAAGGTGCTTCAGTTGAGGACATCTCTGCAGGTCTTGCTTACTCAGTTATTAAAAATGCACTGCTCAAGGTTATCAAGCTTACTGATCCAAAACAGCTCGGTAACCAGATAGTCGTACAGGGCGGTACATTTTATAATGATGCTGTTCTTCGAGCTTTCGAGCTTGTTTCAGGAAGAACTGCCATAAGACCTGATATCGCAGGCATCATGGGTGCCTTCGGTGCCGCTCTTATAGCAAGAGATAATTATAAGGATGGATTTAAGACATCAACTCTTCCGCTTTCAGAGGTTGAGACACTTACATTTACAACTACAATGACAAGATGTAAGGGCTGTACAAACAACTGTCTCCTTACTATCAACAATTTCTCAGGCGGAAGAAAGTTCATCACAGGTAACCGTTGTGAAAAGGGTCTCGGCAAGAAGAAAAATGCTGATAACGTTCCTAACCTTTACGATTACAAGTTTGAGCGTGTATTCGGCTACGAGCCTCTTCCAAAGGAAAAGGCAAAGCGTGGAGAGATCGGCGTTCCACGAGTTCTTAATATGTATGAGAATTATCCTTTCTGGCATACATTCCTTTCAGAGCTCGGATACAGAGTCATACTCTCTCCTAAGTCATCCAAGGCTATATATGCTCTCGGAATAGAATCAATACCAAGTGATACTGAGTGTTATCCTGCAAAGATGAGTCACGGACATGTTATGTGGCTTATTAAGAGCGGGCTTAAGACTATATTCTATCCATGTATACCATATGAGATGAATGAGACACCTGATGCAAACAATCATTACAACTGTCCTATAGTCACCTCATACTCTGAGAATATAAAGAATAACATGGAGGAGATTGAAAAGAACGATATTACTTATATCCGACCTTTCCTTGCTCTCGATAATCCGAAAGCACTTAAGGAAAGAATGTTCAGAGAATTCTCCAAATATACAGACGTAACTATGGAAGAGATCAGCCATGCCGTAAATATGGCATATGCAGAAGCAGAAAATGTAAAGGCTGATGTCAGAAAGAAGGGTGAAGAAACTCTCAAGTACCTTGAGGAAACAGGAAAAGTCGGTATAGTACTTGCCGGACGTCCGTATCATGTAGATCCTGAAATCAATCATGGTATACCTGAGCTCATCAATTCCTACGGAGTTGCAGTACTCTCTGAGGATTCCATATCACACCTTGGTAAGGTAGAAAGACCACTTATAGTATCAGACCAGTGGATGTATCATTCCAGACTCTATAAGGCAGCAAGCCTTGTAAAGACCAGAGATGACCTTGAGCTCATACAGCTCTTCTCTTTCGGATGCGGTCTTGATGCTGTTACAACCGACTGTGTAAATGACATTCTTTCAAAATCTAATAAGATATATACAGTTCTTAAGATAGATGAGGTAAGTAACCTCGGTGCTGCAAGGATAAGAATCCGTTCACTCCTCTCAGCTGTAAATGTAAGGAGAAAGAAAAACTTCACTCCTATTTCTTCTACAACAAATATCGAAAGAGTTGAATTCACAAAAGCTATGCAGAAGGACTATACCGTTCTCTGCCCACAGATGTCACCTATACATTTCTCACTGCTGCAGGCAGGTCTGAGGCATATGAATGTAAACTTTGAGATGCTTCCTGATGCTGAGAAGGCTACTATAGATACCGGTCTTAAGTACGTTAACAATGATGCCTGCTATCCTTCCATTATAGTCGTTGGACAGCTCATGAGTGCCATTGAGTCGGGTAATTATGATATAGATAAGCTGGCAGTAGCCATAACTCAGACAGGTGGCGGATGCCGTGCTACAAACTATATCGGATTCATAAGAAGAGCTCTTGCAAACGCTGGATATCCTCAGATTCCGGTTCTTTCAATAAGCGCGCAGGGACTTGAGAAGAACTCCGGTTTCAAGATCAATCCAAAAGGTCTTAAGTGCTCTCTCCACGCTGTTCTCTACGGAGATCTGTTCATGAGAGTTCTGTACCATACCAGACCATACGAAAAGGTTAAGGGTTCAGCTGATAAGCTCCATAAGAAGTGGGAAAAGATCTGTATAAGAGATATCGAACGTGGATCACACAATTTCAAATACATAGTAAATGATATCGTAAAGGCATTTGACGAACTGCCGATCGACGAAACCAAAAAGAAGCCAAGAGTCGGTATTGTTGGCGAGATACTTGTTAAGTTCCTGCCTTCCGCAAACAACCATCTGGTTGACCTTCTTGAAGCCGAAGGCGCTGAGGCTGTAATGCCGGATCTTCTCGACTTCCTTATGTACAGCTTCTATAATTCAAATTACAAATACGAATTCCTTGGAAAATCCAAGAAATCTATGATAATATCAAATGCAGGTATTAATCTTCTTGAGCATCTCAGAAAACCTATGACAGATGCACTTAAAAAGAGCAAGAGATTCGACCCTCCTACTCCAATAAAAGTCATAGCTGATTATGCACGTCCTATAGTTTCCATAGGAAATGAAACGGGCGAGGGCTGGTTCCTTACAGGTGAGATGGTCGAGCTCATCAAGAGCGGCACACCAAATATTGTCTGTGCACAGCCATTTGCCTGTCTGCCTAACCACATCATAGGTAAAGGTGTTATCAAGAAGCTCCGTTCTGTATATCCTGATTCTAACATCACTCCTATCGACTTCGATCCGGGAGCTGCCGAAGTAAATCAGATAAACAGAATCAAGCTCATGCTTGCGACAGCACGCAAGAACATGAACCGGGAAAAGACTAACGAATAATAACTTTCAGGAGGGTATTATGGGAGAGATACTATTTAAACAAAAAAAGAGAAACTGGTTAGGATTACCTTGGACTTTCACAACTTACAGCTGTGACAGCGAAAGGCTGTTCATTAAGTCCGGTGTATTTACACTGCGTGAAGATGAAGTAAGATTATACAGGATTCTTGATGTATCACTTAAGAGAACCTTCTGGCAGAGAATTATAGGAACCGGTACTATTACCGTAGATAGTTCAGACAAGTCTCTGAAGTGCTTTGAAATGAAGAATATCAAGCACTCAAGTGAAGTTAAGGAACAGCTCTCTGAGCTTGTTGAAGAAGAACGTCAGAGAAAGCGTATCACAGGACGAGAGTTCATGAATGAACACGGCGACTATGATGACGATTATGATGATGATCACTATCACTAAATCCCAGGATATCACAAATGCCCATTGTATATAAACAATGGGCATTCTTTTAATGCATTTCAGTATACTATTCGGCGGATTTCAGGGATTCGGCCATATCTATATGCTCGAGCTTCGGGCGCATCATGAGATCGACAGTGACTGTGAAGAGAAGCACCAGGATAACAGACATGACGTAGCTCAGAGGAAGAAGTCTCGCTTCAAATGATATGACATCTACCTTTATCTGTGATATTACGAAGCGAAGGAAAACTATACCAAGCGGAATCCCGACAACGATTCCCATGATTGAAAGCACAAGACTTTCTCTCATTACGTAAGCACCCGTTTCTCCCGGATAGAAGCCGAGGACTTTTATTGTAGCTATTTCTCTCACTCTTTCAGTGATATTTATATTCGAGAGATTGAAAAGGACAACGAATGCAAGTAATGCAGCACATCCGATAACAAGGAATACAACCGCATTCAGGCTGTGCATCATATCTATAACCCTCTTTCTTACCTCGGGAACTATTGAGACAGAAAGAACATTCTTAGAAGAAGACAGTTCCGCACCTACTGAGTATATGGAATCCTTTTCTTCATCCGTCATCGTTTCATTTTTATATAAATCTATATATAGTGAATTCGGCTCATAGGACTCTCCCCAGCATTTCTCATAAGTTTCGGGAGTTATATAGATATAGTAATAAACAAAGTTTCTGAAAGTTCCTCCTATTGTTATTTCTACTTCATTATCATCACTGTCAGTCAGAGTAATCGTATCCCCAACTTTCTTTCCGGTGATCCTGCAGAGTTTTTCTGAAACCAAAGCACATCCTGTTTCAGGGTATTGTACAGGAATGCGGTCATCATTCTCCAGATTTACAAAATTCCTTATTTCTTCACCGTCTCCGGCACATACATATATAGTCTTTACAGAATCCTCAAGATGCATTTCAAGAGATGTTCTGTACAGCTCCATGAGCTTATAGTCTTCTACTCCGCTCTTCTTGATACGTTTTGATATATCACTTCTCACGTCATCATCTATTTCGTTTTTCATAAGAACAGACAGATCATAAACCTCTATCTCGTCATATTGGAATTCTGCAAGATTTGAAATTGAATCTCTTATACCAAGCCCGGCCATGACGAGGGCCATACATCCGGCTATTCCTATTATCATCATGAACATACGCTTTTTGAAACGAAATACATTTCTGGCCGTAACCTTATGAAGGAACTTCATCCTGCTCCATATCGGAGTGATATACTCAAGGAATATTCTCTTTCCTGCTGAAGGAGCTTTAGGCCTTATGAGAACCGCCGGCATTTCTCTCAGTTCGCCCATACATGCAAGATATGCCATACCCATGGAGCAAAGGAGCGAAACTATTATACATATGACAAATAGGAACCCATTGAATATAAAAACAGAATAGTTGTCAAAGTCATACATCATGCCATAGGTCTTAGCAATAATATATGGGAATATCCAGGTACCAATAAAGAAACCGGTTACACATCCTATGAGTGCTGAAGAGCCTGAATATACCAGGTATTTTACAAGAATCTCATTATCGGAGTAACCTATGGCTCTGAATGTACCGATCTGACCTCTCTCATCGTCTATCATCCTTGTCATAGTCGTGGAACATACAAGAGCCGCGATAAGGAAAAAGAATACAGGAAACACCTTGGCTACATCGCGGACTATATTCGTGTCATTTTCATAACCCTGATAACCTATATTCATATTTCTGTCTGTGACATAAACAGTCGGCCCGTCTCCTGTCATGCCGGAATCACTCATTCCGAGCGCTCCATTTAAAAGAAATGAATCGAACAGGGAACCCATGATATCAACTGCTGAGATATTATCGAATCTTTCAGTAACGACTTCGGTCACCATGTCTTCAACCTTAGGTGAGATATCTTCTATGAAATCATTATATTCATCGGTATAAATATCCAGATCGTCCTGACATGTAACATAAGCTTCTTTATAATAATCAAACTTAAATCCATCTTCGTTTATATAAATATAACCGCTGATATTGCCTCTTCCTATAGACGTAGTTCCCCTCTCAAAGCTGGTATATATCGGAGATATACAGACTCCTACTATTTTGTAGCTGTCATACTTAAGTGTATCCAGAGTAGCCTTTTTATTGGCTCCTGAGACCTCTATGGTCTTACCTATACAGTCATTTCCGAAGAGTTTCCTGTCAACAATACATTCATCACCTTTTTCAGGCATACGGCCGGACAGCACAACAGGCTTATTGATATTTACACCCATGGTTCTGGCTGTTATTACATCATCTTCTCCGGCATCTGTCTTATACAGAAAATCTTCATAATAAGAGCCCTCAGCATTTATAATAAGATCACTCTTCTCAATCTTTTCGATGTCTTCTGAATCAAATCCTATACTTGAAAGAAGCCTGAAATCGTATAGATTCTGGCTTCTGAAATATCTGTTGGCTGTTTCAACCATACTCGGTTTAGTAGTCCTGAGTCCGGCAAAAAAACCTACTCCAAGGAATATGATAGCCATAATAGCAAAATATCTTCCCTTAGATTTTGCTATTGTCCTTATTAAGTTTTTGCGATATGCACTGTTCATATTTAGCTAAGCTTACTTCCTACCACTCAATATCTTCAACAGGTATTATATTCTCATTCATCTTAACAGAATGAATCTGTCCGCTTCTTACTTTTATTATTCTGTCAGCCATTGCAGTCAGAGCAGAATTATGCGTAATAATAATGACTGTCATACCATGACTCCTGCTCATATCCTGAAGAAGCTTCAGTATTGCCTTTCCGGTTTCATAATCAAGTGCTCCTGTAGGTTCATCACAAAGAAGCAGCTTCGGATTCTTGGCAAGCGCTCTGGCTATACTTACTCTCTGCTGCTCACCGCCTGAAAGCTGTGCAGGGAAATTATTTCTTCTTTCCGCCAGCCCGACAGACGCAAGAACCTCTTCAGGATTCAGAGGATCCTTTGAAATCTGAGTTGCTATCTCTATATTCTCAATGGCAGTAAGATTTGGTATCAGATTATAGAACTGAAAGACAAAGCCGACGTCCCGCCTTCTGTATGTTGCAAGCTGTTTTTTGTTATATGATGACACTTCATTTCCATCCAATATAACTGTGCCTCTTGTCAGATGATCCATTCCACCGAGAATGTTGAGCAGCGTAGTTTTTCCGGCTCCTGACTGACCAACTATGACGCAGATCTCGCCTTTTTCAATGTCAAATGAAACGTTACGGAGTGCTTCAACCTTAACATCTCCGCTCTGATAAACCTTATCTACATTTCTGAATTCTACAAAACTCAAATCTGTACTCCTTAGTAATACTAAATGCAGTCAACTATCAATAAACTAAAACTATTATCTCAGCAATAACGATCAGGGCCATGAAAAATATAACTCCGGCATACAACCATACAGGGCTGTTGAGATCACGCATATTATCCAGTGAATTGGAATAGAAATCCGGAAATTCAGCCAGAGCCTCCATTCTGTCGATTACGTCTCTCTGGGTATCACTCATCTCTGTATACTCTTTATGATAATTTCTTGCCGGATATACATCCTTTGTATCATCACTGTAAAGTGCTTTTATAAATGAATCGTAATCCTCTATAGCCTTGGTACATCGTCTTATTTCTTCCTTAAGAGAGATAACTCCATTTTCAATACGATAATTCTCGAATAGTGCCATCTCAGTCATTATGCCGTATCTCATGAATCTCTTACAGAAACGTCCTAAAGATATTGGGAACATAACAAGAAATATTATGAACAGAAATGGATATTTGAACAGATTCATCATTGTATATAAACCACCGATAAATCCGTTAGTGGTACCTGATATTTCAAAAAATTCAAGTGCACCCACATATAAAAATGAAACAAGTAAATAACCGACTATAAACTGAACATCCGTCATGAGATCCTTTTTCATCTGCATACGTCGGAGATCACTTGACTTTATCTTATCAAAGTATCTGGTTCTGCCTGCATCGCCCTTGGCTTTCAGCCTGTTATATGCATCAAGATAACCGCCATCTCCCTCGGAGGAAACATAGAAATACTTCCTTGAGTGAGCAATCTTAAGTTCTTTCTGTTCTTCTTCAGTCAGCGGTTCTTTCATACGTAATGCCATGATGCTTACCTCCGGACAATCAATCTGTCTTTTTTCCGTTACGTTCCTTAAGTATCGATATGATGACAAATACTATTAATACAAAAGGATATATGAGAAATGGAATTAATGAAAAGCTTGTAACCTTAGCAATATTAGCTGCAACCAGAAGCTGTGCTCCATAAGGAATTATACCCTGTACAATACACGAACAGGTATCCAGCAGAGATGCTGTTTTTCTTGGTTCTATTCCGTACTCTCTGCTAATGTCTTTAGCAATAGGTGCAGCTATAACTATGGCTACGGTATTATTAGCTGTTGCAATATCCATGAATGCAGTAAGAAATGCAACGCCAAACATACCGCCTCTCTTCGAATCCGCTTTCTTTCTTATAAATGAAAGTATGGCTTCAAAACCACCATTTTCCTTCATAAGCGCTGCTATAGAAGCAACCAGTATAGTTACTATCATTGTTTCAAACATACCGGCCATCCCGTCACCCATCGATGAAAGTGATGTCGAATACGTAAGCGTACCCGTGATCACGCCGGCGCCGACAAATAGAATTATACCTGTAATAAGAACGATAAATACATTTATACCAATAACAGAGAGAGCAAGGACTATAAAATATGGAAGTGCCTGAATTATACTAAACTCAAATGTCCCAACATCTGCTCCTTTACTGGTAAATGCATAGATAAACAATGCAATAAGCGTTATCAAAGCAGCGGGCAACGCAACTCTTATATTTGTTCTGAACTTATCCTTCATCTGCACGCCCTGTGTCTTCGTTGCTGCTATAGTCGTATCGGATATAAATGAAAGGTTATCACCGAACATTGCTCCTCCGACAACAAATCCGACTGTAAGAGGAACCGGGAGCTTTCCATTTGAAGCCACAGCACACGCAATAGGTGCGATAACTGATATCGTTCCCACACTGGTTCCCATAGCCATGGAAATAAGACAGGCTATCAGAAACAGTCCGGGAACAACAAATCTGGCCGGTATTACATTTAAGAGCATGTTCGCAGTACTGGATGCTCCTCCTGCCTCACCCGCTATACCACTGAAGGCTCCGGCCAAAAGGAAAATGAAAAGCATTATGACGATATTGTCATCACCTATTCCTTCTGCACATGAATGTATTTTCTCATCAAAACTTCTGTCTTTATTCTGGAGAAACGCAACAATAAGCGCTATAGAAAACGCAAGAACCACAGAGACTACATAGAATCCCATACGTCCTTCGGAAGGACTGATATATTCAAAAAAGATACCGTTTCCAAGATATAAAACCAAAAATACAGCTATAGGTAAAAGTGCTTTTGGATTTGGTGCTACACTACGTTTGTCTTTACTACCCATTTCATTTCCCCTTCATTTTTCATAAAAATCCACACACTTAATAATATAACAAATAACGGTTTTTTGCAAAAATCTTTACAAATGTGCTACAATACTCAGGTATGAAAAAAACAGTATTCAAAACAAAAAAACATAGGGTTTACGCATATGCTCTGATATTGGGTATGATAATCGCTGAACTGCCGGGTTCGTTCATACCCTTTTCTTCTGTGTCCTCTTTAACGGACACTAAGACATATCCTCTGGCTTCAGCAACAGATTCCTATCCGGATGGTTATTTTGACAAAAGTGATGAGCTTCAGAATGCAAAGGATACTGCTGATGCAAGCAAGAATACGGCCGAAGATATTGCTGTGCAGATTGAGGAGATAAATAAAAATATAGTTGAAACTGCCGAACTCATAGAAACACAGAAGTCTGAAATTAAAGAAATTGAGGCTGATATAGCTGCTATAGATCAAGACATATCTGATAAAGAATCAAAGATCGGTAAAGAAAAAGAATCTCTTGGTAAGATTCTTGCAATGATGTATGAAGCCGGTTCATCAAATAACTATATTGCGGTTATAATGAATGCCGAAACTCCTGAGGATCTGCTGAACAGACCGGAGTATATTACCGGCGTAACAGACAACATAAATAACAGAGTCGATTCGTATCTGAATATGATATCCGAGCTTGAGTTAAATAAATCAGAACTTGAAGAACTGATTCAGGAAAAGGATGATCAGAATAAGACTTATCAGAGTTATATTATGAATATGCAGGTCAAAATAGATGATTTGATAAAGCTTAAAGAAGCTGCGGAAAAGAAGGCTGAGGATGCTAACGAAGTTGCAACTAAGCTTCAGCAGGAATTATCCTACCTTGAAGCCCAGGAAAGAACAACTCTGATGAACACAGCATATAATGGCGAAATGAGTAATGTAACATATACAGGTGACGGTTCAACATACTATAGTGTAAGTCCATATCCTCACACAGATCAGCAGTTAAGACTGCTGGCGTCATTGATTCAGGCAGAAGCCGGAAGCAGAAGCTATCCGGGAATGATAGCTGTAGGAAGTGTTGTAATGAACAGGGTTGCCGACCCAAGATTTGATAACACTATTGAGGGAGTTATATATGCCAAGAATCAGTTCTCTCCCGCTGGAAGCGGACGACTGGCAGTCATACTGGCACAAGGGCCTGTTCCTGCATGTTATCAGGCAGCACAGGATGTTTTAAATGGAAAGAGAAATGTCCCAAACTTCTATTTCAAATCAGCATGGTATGCTGAAAAGCATGGAATAAAAGGAGTAAATATAGGCGGAAATGTATTCCACTGATTATCCTGCTTATAAACAATGAATATACTGTAACGTCAAAAAAAGAACAGTGAAAACTGTTCTTTTTATATTTCTATTTATATAAGAGCAGGGGCTGAGAGAATCGAACTCCCACCAAAGGTTTTGGAGACCCCTATCATACCATTTGACCAAGCCCCTACAAAAGTTCCGATTCACAAAGTGAATCGAGAATCCGAGCATCGCAAGGACACTCGTGCGCAGCACGAACATTCGGCGTAGCCGAATCAACACCGCGCTAGCGGGGTTGGTGCCGATAAAGGTTCATGAACCTTCAAAACTTCACACAAAACTCAGAATACATCTAATCAATTACTCAGATTCAGAAGAACCTTCTATCTTACTTGAATAAGCCCTCGACCTATTAGTACACCTCAGCTGAATGTGTCACCACACTTACACTCAGTGCCTATCAACCTCGT